>Ga0207833_100005_pt1:0-305000 | contig 583039 bp, 497 predicted proteins | sample TtaePargueraPR_6_FD_187753 | JGI IMG/M metagenome (GOLD analysis project Ga0207833, IMG submission 187753) | Aerobic enrichment media microbial communities from Bioluminiscent Bay, La Parguera, Puerto Rico - Tt and E1 (2) (SPAdes) | ecosystem: Environmental > Aquatic > Marine >... | reverse complement strand
ATAAAAGTATATTCGATGAAGATACCTTTGCTTTTATGAGCTATTTTAACTCCCAGAGAAGATGAAAGCAATATTCCTAAAAGCATGGGTAAAATGACCTTAAAATTAATCAAACCCTGAAACCCTTCCATCTTTTTATCTTCCAAAAGGTTTATGGTTGTCATCAGGCTTGTCATAATTAATATCATGCTTAGCGAGAGCGATTTGGCTTTCTTGATGTCAATTTTTTGCCAATGTTGCATAAGCGGGATAAGTGTTACTGCTCCCCCCAATCCTCCCAGTGCCGATACGGCCCCGGAAATCATTCCTGACAGAGAATATTTATAATTAATAGGCTTAGCTACTTTTATTTCATTCTTTTGATTCCATTTGACAAAATATATGATCAAAATAAGCCCCATTAAAAGAATGATGAATACATTAAATGCCTGGTAGGAGTATTTATCCGTGTTTACATAAAATAATAAAAAGAGAGATGATGTGACAGCCGCAGGTATGGATATCAGAAGCGTTTCTCTTAAATAAAAGGTTTTCAGCCTTAAATGAGTTAAAACTGAAAACAATGAAGAAATAAAAATGCCAAAAATAGAATTGGCAACTATGACAGCCGCCAATATCTGATAATCAATATTTTTATTTTGGAAGGCTATTGGTAGAACAATTATATAAATAATTCCACCTCCAACTCCTGTAAAACCTGCTATAAATCCACCGAGAATTCCGGCGAGAAACAGGTATACAATTTCTGACATATATTATTGATCCGCCCTTGTCAACAGACCATCGTATTCCTCCCTTTCGTTTAGCACACGAATTGCTTCCTGAAGCTGTGGATCTACATCAAAGCTGGCTTCTATTCTGCCTTTGTTCAGATAATATCTTGCCACGATCTCTTCTTCCAGAACACTTTTTATCTCAGGCGCAAATTGCCTTAAATCTTTTTCTTTATTATGCTGAACATCCTGACGCAGCTCTTCAATTTTGTCCTTGATATTGTCAAAATATTTTTCACGTTTCGATACCTCTATCAGATTATCTATTGTTTTTTCAACCCTCGTCTCGTAGTCGTATTCTTTGTCGGATAACCAAGTAACAAATTCGTCAAATTCACTGTCAGAAAGTATGAAATCAGCAGCACTGGAAATCTTTGGATGTTTGTAGTAGTAGATGGTCGCATAATCAAAGATCAAACCTTTAGAAACCAAACTTAAAGAAATGGGAGCATAAGTGCTTCTGTCAACTTCAACATCCGGATCTACACCACCTCCATCATAAACGATTCTTCCATTGTTGGTTTCAAATTCTACTTTGAGAGAATCCGCAATTTTATACACACTTCCATCCTCATTTCTCTCACTGTAATTAATGGCCTGAATACATCTTCCGCTAGGGATATAATATTTAGCAGTGGTAACTTTTAATTGTGAGTTATATGTAAGTGGTCTGGTAGCCTGAACCAATCCTTTTCCAAATGTCTTCTCACCTACCAAAATACCCCGGTCGTAATCCTGAACAACTCCAGAAACAATTTCAGCCGCAGATGCACTCCTGCTAGATGTCAATACAGCTAATGGTATTTCGGCATCTGTAGGTGTGTTGAGGGTCTTGTAGGACTTATTCCAATCGGTGATTTTACCTTTTGTGCTCACTACTTCCTGACCTTTGCCAACAAACACATTGGAAACATTCACTGCTTCAACCAATAAGCCTCCCGGATTATCTCTCAGGTCCAATACGATTTTCTTTGCTCCTGTTTTTTTCAGTTCCTCAACAGCATTGGATACTTCTTTGCCAGCACCCTGGGTAAAATCTGATAACTGGATGTATCCAACATCGTCCGTTACCATTCCATAGAAAGGTACGTTATCAATTTTGATTTTCTCCCTTATTAAATGAAAAGTCAGAGGTTTAGATTCACCATACCTTTTTACTGTAATGTCCAGGGATTTCTTTGCTTGCCCTTTTAATAACTGACTAATTTCAGAAGTATTTTTGTCAGTTACTTCAATACTATCCACCATGAGGATCTCATCACCAACCTTCAGTCCTGCTTTATGTGCAGGAAAACCTTCGTACGGCATGATGACGACATTCTTCCCATTATTCTTTCCAATCAAAGCGCCAATTCCACCATACTGACCTGTGGTCATGGTCCGGTAATCCTCAATATCATCTTCAGGAATATAATTGGTATAAGGGTCAAGTGATGCAAGCATGGCATCAATTCCCGTTTTCATGAGCTGAGTGGGATTCACCTCATCTACATAATAAGCATTTACCTCTTTAAATAATGTTGAAAAAATATCGAGATTTTTTGAGATCTCGAAATATCTTTCATTTGGGGTATCAAATGATACCAACGACAACATAAAAACCAGTACGACACTTACCCCAATGGTCTTGAAATTGATGTTTTTCATTATTAACAGTATTTAATTTTCCTCAATATTGTTCAAACGACGCAGAACTTCAATTAGTTTAGGTTCTATTTCCTGATAAGGCATAACGAACTTACTAATATAAACAATTGCCAAACAATAGTAAATATTGTTCTGACCAATGGTCAATTGATGTTTATTTAAACGGTAGGCTTCCCTCAATCTGCGTTTGATTAAATTCCTAGTGCTCGCGTTTTTAAAATTCTTTTTTGAAACGGAGAATAGCACCTGGTTATTTTCCAGATTGGAAGTAGGATAGTAAAAAATTTTATACGGATATAAAAAAAAAGAGGAACCGTTCTCAAACAATTCCTGTATTAATTTTTTCTTTCGAAGAATCTCAAATTTTCTGAGCGTGAATCTTTGTTTCTCAACTCCATGTTGCATGACAACCGGAAATTAGTTGAGATGTTATCTCTTAACTCTTTTTTCGTCAGAAACAGTCAGTTTTTTTCTTCCTTTTGCCCTTCTTCTTGCCAATACAGCTTTTCCGTTTACAGAAGACATTCTCTCTCTGAATCCGTGCTTATTCTTTCTTTTTCTAACTGATGGTTGAAAAGTTCTTTTCATTTTCTATCCGATTTTTCAATGGCCTGCAAAGATACGGGGCTTTTTTTGAAATTCAAATCTAATCGCTAAAGAATTTAATTAATATGCAATTCCTTTTTCAAAAACATACCTGTATGGCTGATGGGGTTATTGGCTACTTCTTCGGGCGTTCCCGTACAAACAATTTCACCTCCCTTTTCTCCTCCTTCAGGACCTAGATCTATGATATGATCCGAGACTTTTATCACATCCAGATTGTGTTCAATAACCAGAACCGTATTTCCCTTATCGACCAACTTCTTCAGGACATCCAGGAGGTGCTGAATGTCCTGGAAGTGCAAACCTGTCGTGGGTTCATCCAAAATATAGAAAGTCTTGCCTGTATCTTTTTTAGAAAGTTCGGTAGAAAGTTTTACCCGCTGAGCCTCCCCACCTGAAAGTGTCGTGGCATGCTGACCCAAACTGATATAGCCCAATCCCACATCATTTAAGACTTTTAATCTCCGGAATATCTTTGGTTGATTTTCAAAGAACTCTACAGCATGCTCGACGGTCATTTCAAGTACATCAGAAATGGATTTCCCTTTAAAACGAACCTCCAACGTTTCACGATTGTATCTCTTTCCCTTGCAGGTTTCACAAGGTACATGAACGTCGGGTAGGAAATCCATTTCGATGACCTTCATCCCTGCCCCTTCACAAGTTTCACATCTGCCGCCTTTAACGTTAAAGGAAAACCTTCCCGGCTTGTAACCCCTGATTTTGGCTTCAGGAAGCTTGGCAAATAAATTTCTTATGTCGGAAAACAACCCTGTGTACGTTGCCGGATTGGAACGCGGCGTCCTCCCAATTGGTGATTGATCAACTTCTATAACCTTATCTACCAGGTCCATTCCGTCAATTGAGCTGAAGGACAGCGGATCCTTTTTTGAGCTATAAAAATGCTGTCGCAAGATGGGGTAAAAGGTGTCGTGGATCAGCGTTGATTTACCACTTCCCGAAACACCCGTGACACAAATCATTTTTCCAAGCGGGAATTCCGCATTAATATTTTTGAGGTTATTTCCAGTCGCTCCCTTCAATAGGATCGATTTGCCCTTTCCATCCTTCCTTTCTTTCGGAATTGGTATTTGCAGCTTTCCCAGCAAATAATCCGATGTCAGGCTATGGTTATTGATAAATTCTTTTGGATTACCGGACGCCACAATTTTCCCACCATGAAGGCCAGGTCCAGGACCAATATCTATTATATGATCAGATTCCAGCATCATATCTTTGTCGTGTTCCACAACAATTACACTATTTCCTAAATCCCTTAGATCCTTCAATGCCTGGATCAACTTCATATTATCTCGCTGATGAAGCCCAATGCTGGGTTCATCCAGAATGTAAAGCACACCAACTAGCTGGGTGCCGATTTGAGTCGCCAACCGTATCCGCTGTGCCTCACCACCCGACAAGGTCTTAAGTGGTCGGTTGAGGTGTAAATAGGTCAACCCTACATCAATTAAGAATCCTATTCGTTTTCGAATTTCCTTGAGAATCTCAGCAGCAATAACATTTTGTTTTTCATTCAAGCGGTCTTCCAGCCCAACAAACCATGTGGAAAGCTCTTCAATGTTCATTTCCGCCAGTTCAGAAATATTCTTGTCAGCTATTTTGAAATGCAAAGATTCTTTTTTCAACCTTGCTCCATTGCACTCCGGGCACACTTTGGTAACAGTATATTCATTGACCCATTCCTGGATCCTGTCTGAACCACCTTCTTTTTGCTTTCTCAGAAAGCTGATAATGCCTTCAAATTTGGTGTTCCATTCCGTTCCCGGGTACTTTACTGATGGCACGGAAACCATTTGCTCATCCCCATACAAAATGTTATTCAGAATATCTTCAGGAAGTTCTCTAATGGGAGTGGAGATATTCACATTTTTGATTTTAAGCAAAGCCTGAATTTTCTTAAAGATCCATATGTCACGGAATTCTCCAAGCGGTGCAATTCCTCCCCGGCTAATGCTTAAATTATCATCCGGAATAATCGATTCCTTTGTTATATCCTCAATCTGTCCCAGGCCATTACAAGTCGGACATGCACCATAGGGAGAATTAAAGGAGAAAGAATTGGGGGCGGGTTCATCATAAGACAAGCCCGTTTCCGCATCCATCAGCTGTTTGGAAAAATGATGGATCTTTTGATTATCATCCAATATAAAAACCAATCCTTTTCCTTCGCTCAGAGCTTTCTCTATTGATTGACCAATTCTGAATTTATCTTTTTCATCCACTTTCACACGGTCTATGACCAATTCGATGTCATGGGTTTTGTAGCGGTCGACCTGCATTTTTGGAACTATTTCCTCGATGGCTCCATTCACCCTGACTTTTGTGTAGCCGGATTTCCTGATCTGCTGGAACAATTCCCGGTAATGCCCCTTTCTACCCCGGACAATAGGAGCGAGAATAATTATCTTCTGTCCGTTAAAATTGTTGATGATGTGTTCGATGATTTGCTCTTCCGTTTGTTTGACCATTTGATTTCCTGAAAGATAGGAATAGGCTATTCCTGCTCTTGCATATAAAAGCCTCAGGAAATCATAGATCTCTGTAACTGTTCCAACCGTAGAACGTGGATTTCGGCTAATGGTCTTTTGTTCGATGGAAATGACTGGGCTAAGTCCTTCGATTTTATCGACATCCGGTCGTTCCATTTCACCAATGAATGATCTGGCATAGGCTGAAAAGCTTTCCATGTATCGTCGCTGACCTTCCGCATAAATCGTATCAAATGCAAGTGAGGACTTTCCACTTCCACTGATTCCGGTTATGACAACAAGCTTATTTCGCGGTATGTTGACATCAATGTTTTTAAGGTTGTGCTCCCGGGCACCATACACTTCGATATTTTCAAAACCGTAAAAATCTATCGGTACCTCTTCTTTCATTGATATCTATTTTTTGGGAATTAATATGATATAACTGTTACCCTTTCAAACTGTTAATGCACTTTTCCTGATCCAGAGAATATAATATTTTAATGGCATTACTTGACACATCAAATATATCTAATGTAATTCTAGTAAATTAATCCTCAATGAGGGTTAATCCACCAATTCTTTTGAAATCCTTATTATTTAGTGTTGAAAGTTCCAGATTATTTGAAACTGCGGTCGCGCCAATTAAAATATCTTTTAGTCCAATTATTTTATTCTGTTTTGTCAGAGTTCTAATTATATCTGCTGCAATTTCTACGTCTTTTTCATTTAATGGAACGATTTCTATCTTTCCAAAAACATTATTCCAGAAGTCTTTTTGACTTTCATTAATACCGGTGAGGATTTCAAGTTTAGTAATTACTGAAATAGAAAATTGATATTTTTCTGATAGCTGGACGAATTTGGTTTTTGATTTATTCTTTTTTCTGTAATAATCAATGAGTATTGATGTGTCTAAGCAAATAAGCTTTTTGTCCATTTATTAAATGCGTTATCGAAGTTATTAAAATTTTCCTCCTCTTCTTCGGTCATCACGGGACCAGCTAACAGTAATTCTTTTAGATCCTCATGCTCTGGAATTGATTTTTTTTTTATTTCTTTCTCAAGTTCCTTTTTAATCCTCAATTTTTGTTCTGAAGGAAGTTGTCTGATCAATCCAATCAGCTGGTTTATCCTTATATCTAATTTTAATTCCATTTTGAGACTTTAGTAAATAATTGAGTTATAAAAATACAACTTTTGAATGCCTCATACATCAGGCACAAGTATCGTGTACGTTTTATTGCGTTTTACGGTTAGTTCATTTTTTCTCAACCAAGGATTATGTCTTTTCAAAATCTTGTAGTTGATCCCCTGATCAAAGGCAAACTGACGCAAATTACTGATACTTTCGGTGACCTTTACTTCTTTTAATTTTTCCCTGCTATAAAGTTGATCTTCTGACAATTTAAAACCATAAGCCGTTGGGTTTTCAAAGATCATTTTAACAGCAATTGCCCTGAAGACATACCGTGAAGTCTCTTCGTTCAATAGAAGATCGTAGTAACTATCAACCTCCTGCTCTTCCAGTCTTCTTTGCAGACCCCTCATGCCAATGTTATAGGATGCAGTGGCATTCGTCCAGGTACCAAACTTTTCATATGCTTTTCGCAAATAGCCACATGCTGCGTGTGTAGCCCGAATGGGATCATAGCGTTCATCAACTTCGTTGTCTACTTCCAGATCAAAATCCTTTGCCGTTCCCTTCAGCAATTGCCAAAAGCCAACCGCATCACGTGGAGAAACTACATTCGTTAAATCGCTTTCAATGACAGCCAGATACTTTAAATCACCAGGCATACCATATTCTTCCATTACTTTTTCGATTTCAGGCAGCCACTTGTTTCCCCTCTTCAGAAGAAAAATTGTATTTGAGTGCCAAAAGGTGTTGACGTGAAGCTCTCTATCCAGTCGCTCCCAAACATCGGGATCTTCAAGGGGCACTTTTTCTCCTGCAAATGTTACTTCATCAGGTATTCTAATTGAGGGGAGTTCGTAAGCAGGCGCAACTTCAACCCTTGTCTTTTCTATGACCTCATTAGGCTTATCAAATCTTTGCAACACTCCATACAGCACTAAATAAATCAAAACAGATAATAAAATGGTTGCAATAGAATCTTTTGTCATTCTTAAAAATTGGGGGTTAATAAATACTTCGTATAAAATTCGTCTATTATTTCCACAGCTTCTCGCGATTCATCCACTATATGGAAAAGGTCAAAATCTTCTTCATCGATATTTCCATGCATTTCGTAGACCCTGCTTTTCAGCCAATCTACTAATCCTTGCCAATATTCTCTTCCTACCAAAACGATGGGAAACCTGCCAATTTTTTTAGTCTGGATTAATGTTAGCGCTTCGAATAGCTCATCCAATGTTCCAAACCCTCCTGGTAAAACGATAAATCCTTGTGAATATCTCACAAACATAACCTTTCTCACAAAGAAGTAATCAAAGTCTATTAGCTTTTCAGGATCAATGAATGGATTGTGAGACTGTTCGTGCGGAAGTTTGATGTTCAGCCCAACAGAGACGCCGTTTTCGCGACTTGCCCCTTTGTTACCAGCTTCCATTATTCCGGGACCGCCTCCTGTAATGACTCCATATCCCTCCTTAACCAGATCCGCTGCAATTTCCTCGGCAACATCGTAATATTTTTCACCCGGTCTGGTCCGTGCTGATCCGAATATGGATACACAAGGACCCATTCTTGCTAAACGGTCAAACCCGTTCACAAACTCGCTCATCACCCTGAATATGACCCAGGAATCATGGCTTTTTATTTCATTCCAGTCTTTTTGCTTAAATGCCTGTTCGATGATCTTCTCCTCGTCCCTAGTCAATTTCATTGACTCGTATTCGATCTCATCGAGTTTTCTTTTCATTTTGCCCATGGCAATTGTATTTAAAAAGTGAATTTAGTTAATGTGATTCCAATATAAGACTATCAAATCTTGACTTGAATTATAATATTCCCTCCCGATAACTTTCGGCTAGAGGAGATTAAGAAATGTGTTTTAAAAAACACGCAAATCAAATCAAAATTTTGTTTAACCATAGAGTAAAAAATCAAAAGAAAACGGATTATATGTTTAACCACCCCTCTCCAACACTATTAAGTTAAGGGGGTTTTCTTTTGATTTTCCAGTTCTTATATGGAATTCACGTTATGTTAATAAATTTTCTAACGCTGAATTTAAATCAGGATATTCAAAAACAAACCCCTCTTGTAATATTTTTTCATTACTTAAATTATTTCCGCCAAGTACGACTTCGGCCAATTCACCGAAGACTAACTTCAACGCAAATGCAGGGACGTTGGGTACAAAAAATGGCCTGGAAAGTATTTTTGATACTCTTTTCATGAATTCTTTATTGGAAACTGTTTCGGTGGAGGAAGCATTGTAAGCACCGGAAATTTCATTTTCCAACGCGAATAAGTACAATCTCGCAATATCCTGAATATGGATCCAGCTAACCATTTGTTTGCCTGAACCCAGCGGCGCTGCCAGACCAAATTTGGCTGGAAAGACATAACGAGGCAGTGCGCCTCCTTCCATGGTTAAAACTACGGCCGTTCGAAATATTGCGACCCTTACCTTTTTGTCTTCAAATCTCTTTGCGGCCTTTTCCCAATCTTTTGTGAGGTTTGCGAGAAAATCATCTCCCAGTCTTTTTTGATCTTCGAACTGCACTTCCTGGCCAGAGTTTACTCCATAGATGGTGGATCCTGAAGCTGAAATAAATGCTTTTGGGAAGTTACCTAGCCTTTCACATGCCTCGAATAAGAGGTTTGCTGTATCTATCCTGCTGCTGTAAAGCTCTTTTTTACGGCTCGGAGTCCATTTCTTTTCGCCCACATTGGCTCCTGCCAGATGTATGATCACGTCCGCCCTTTTTATAGCCTCATCGTCTATGTAATGATCCTCCACGGACCACTTGTACTCCTTGTACCTGCCCGTCTTCTTTGGATTTCTGCTCAGGATCAGAACATCATGACCCTTTTTGTACAAAAGATCAGATAACCGGGAACCGATCATTCCCTTTCCACCGGTAATTAATATAGTCATCAATTCCAATTTAGGTTGTTCTTTTATAAACTAAAAAAGCCACTTTATGTTAAAGTGGCTTTTTTAGTTTTGGTTGTTCAACCTTATTCTAGAATGTGTAAGAATATTTTAATGTTAACATTCTTCCAGCATATCAGGCCCAGAAGGCAACGTCACGAGTTGTAGCTTATCGCCATAAATTATATGAAAAGTTCACCCTAAATTTTGTACCCGGATCCAGCTTGGTAAATTGTTGGTTCTGAGCTTCGTAGGAATGAAATTTACTCTCCTTTATATCTCCAAGAAGGTTTTCAATTTTTAAACCAACTCTAAATTTTTCATCCTCTCCAAATGTTTTATTTGCATTGAAATTGACGCTATGGAATGGCACAGAGTATATATCCGGCCGATCAGCAATACCTACAAATTCAAGCGTTTCTCCCTGAACATTGTAAAAAAAGCCTGCTTCGAAACCATTATTTATGCCTTCATAAGAAAATCCAAGATTCACAATATATGGTGCTTGTCCTGCCATTTCCCTGGTATTGGAAATTGATTCGCCTTCACGAGAATTGTTTATCCTGGATTGATATTCAGTAGGAGTCATTTCTATCTCAGAATCAACAACCGTTATATTAGCACTAACCATAAACCTCTTCAGCGGTTCAGCAATTACATCCAAGCTTTGGCGGATTTCAAATTCACCTCCAAGCACTCTACCATCACCAACATTTCTTGGCTGGAAGTTATTAGAAGCCTGCACATATTGGACAATTTCGATAGGGTTTTTGAATGACTTGTAGAAACCACTAATTGAAATAGTTTGTCCCGGTTTATGAAAAATTTCCCACCTCAGATCAAAATTGTCAATCTTGGTTGAAACTAGATTACCATCCCATATTTGTTCACCAGTTTCAACATCAATGTCGGGAAAAAAGCCACCAATAAATGTACGACCTGTGATTGGGTCAAGAATTTCCGCAAATGAAGCTTCTTTAAAAGAAGGCCTTGCAATGGTTTTGGAGTATGAAACCCTGAAGTTTTGGTTATCTCTGAATGAATAAATAACGCTTGCTGTAGGGAAGAAATCCAGATCATCCAGTACTTGTTCTTGATCAAACTGGTCTCCCTGTTGATTTTGACCCGTATAGAACTGGTTATATTTCTCAACCCTCAACCCAACGATCGTTTTAAACTTGGGGGCAACATTCATTTCATTGGATACATATGCACCAACGTTATTCACATTTGAATCAAATTTATTTGTGTTGTTGGGAATAAATCCAGGTGAGTAGTATGTACCCTGGGTAGCCGCATCGTTAGTTGGCCACAAGCTCTCAGGTAAAAATAATTGATTTGGATCTCCAGTAAGCATCAGCCCTCTTGGGATGATTTGAAAGCTTTGAATTTCGTAATCTCTTTGTTTATAAGTATATGAAGCACCAAATCTGAATTTTGCTATTTCACCTGCAAATTGGTATTCTTTTGTTGCATCAACCTTACCAACTGCATTATATTCTTCCAAATACCTCCAAATTCTTGCTGGAATACCTGATTCGGTTCCTATAGTTGGTCTATTGCCATCCGTTCTAAATCTTGTGAAACGAATATCAGGGTCATCAATTACAGATCGGGTTGGAGATAATTTCCACTCAACATAAAATGAAGCATCATCATTAAAATGTTTCCCTGTTAATAAAATATTGCTCAGAGATCTTTGACCGTATTCGAGGTTGTGCTGAAAGCCAGAAAAATTTGCTCCTTGATCAGAATTTACATATTCAAATATACCTGCTTTATTTTCTCCATTTTGTAGATGAAGCAAATTCAATTTGTACTTTGATTTTTCAGTTTTAAGCGCTAACCCTGCCAGTCCCCCTAATAAAACATTGTTGATGCCAAAATCACCAACCTGATGTTCTCTTCTCTCCATCTCGATAACATCTGGTGTATCTCCTTTTCCCCAACGGCTGTACTCAGCACCCTCATAATAATCAGTTTCATTCTTATATGTCAATGCAAAGTTATATCCAATAGTTACTTTATCTTTGGCTATTTGATTGCCGTAAGTCAATCCTATGCTATAATCCATAAAACTGTTTTGTCTCATCGCAGCCAAATTTGGATTGAAGTTTTCCAGAATTTGGCGGTACTGCATTCCCTCAGGAGAATCAGCATTTCCGATTACATCAGCAAATACTGGAATATCCTCACTTCTTCCAGTAGGAATTTCCCTTGTTCCATCGTCAAAGCCTAACCAATCTGTTGACCCACCTGGATATGTTAAATAGTTGCTATTGAAGTGCATAGATGGATTGTATCCCAAACTACCTGAAACTCTTAAGTTCTTCTCCTCAGGAAACTCTTTTGTTTCAATGTTAACAACTCCTCCTGTAAAGTCTGCCGGAAGATCCGCTGTAAAAGACTTTAGTACAATTAAGTTGTCGATTACATTGGTTGGGAAAATGTCCATCTGTAAGGTATTCCTGTCTGGATCCAAACCTGGAATATCAACACCATTAAGGATGGATTTTGTGTATCTATCCCCTAGCCCTCTAACGTAAACATATTTGCCACCCTCTATGGATACACCTGGCACCCTTGTAATTGCCGCTGCCGCATTGGCATCTCCAATCTTCCTAAAATTGGCGGCTGAAATTCCATCTATTAAATTGACAGATTTTTTCTTAACTGTAAGCAGCGCTGATTCCGTATCTTTCAAAGCTTCTGCTGAAACAACAATTTCTTCCAATACCTTGGTGTCTTCAGCCATTCGAATGTTGTCAATCACTGTAACCTCATTGGAATTTACAACAACACCATTAATTGTTATTGCCTGATAAGACACAAAAGAAGCCTGTACATCATAAGTTCCTGGCTCAGCCTTAATCTCAAACTTACCATCGAAATCCGTTATGGCTCCATTTGTAGTCCCGGCAATTACAACTGTAACTGAAAACATGGGCTCCCCCGTTTCATCCTCAATTACGGTCCCTCTAATTATTCCCTCTTGTGCATTTGATAAAAAAGTGAATAACAAAACAAAAATAAGGGACAATAAACTAGTTCTCATCAAAGAAAATCTCATTATAATTTTTTTGGCAAAAATCGCTGTGAATCTTTATATATCTGGTAAAAAGGCAGTTATATATATATTAATTTATTGTTACCTTAAAATTACCTTGTTAAAAAAAACTTCTTTTAGAAGTGACAATCCTAATTTTTATTTACTAAGATGAAAAAATAAGGCTGCCAAAATTGGCAGCCTTATTATTGGAATTACAAAGTACATTATTTTAAAAGTCTGAAAGCGCACCTGCCTTATCTGCCCAAGACCATCCTGAGAATACTGACTTATCAGCTCCAACAGTTGGTTCAGTCACAATTGATGCATCAGGCGCTTCTTCAGCAAAAGCATCTTCACCGGCAAATTTGTCAACAAAAATTGACTCGATAGTTGTATTTCCAGATGACAGATGGCTAGTATTGAATTCAAGGTCAGTCATTACAAGGGTTCCTCCCAGGTAATTATCTCTTACTGAAGGATCATCATCATCATCTCCTGCATCCAGCTCAACATCAGCGCTTTCGTTAAAATTGAAGAAATAGCTGTTGGAAATCGTACAAATTACTCCATCTCTGTAGTCAATGTACTCTCCATCACCAGTTCTATCTTCACCATTGTATCCTTTTAAGGAACCATTGATTAATGTAAACGAACCTGAGATACCGCCTGCTGGCGTTCCGCCTTCCCATCCATCTAACTCCATGGCGTGATCAGAATCAAAACCACCAATATAGATGAAGTTGTCAATAGTTCCGGAATAAGCCTGATCCATGTCATAAGCATCATCACCCTGGTTCCAAACAAGAGCATTTGTAATATTTACAGTACCTCCGAAGCACTCGATTCCATCATCCTGGTTACCAATTACTTCAACTCCTTCTATAACTGTTCCAGTTCCAACACCACCAAGAGTTAACCCGTTAATCTCATTTCCTTCTCCAATATCTGTACCACCATGACGAATAGATATATAGGTTATCACGCCAGAATTATCCGCAGGATCATCACCACCATAGAGACCATTTGTATCACTTGGTGGGATACCTTCAATCTGAACAGATGCAGCGTCAGCTGAAATTGGAGCATAGCCAAGGATAATCACACCACCCCACAAATTGTTAGTGGATGGGTCTAAGTTCGGGCTAGCGATTTGGCCTGGTATTATATCGTCTGAAGTTGAAGTGAAAATAATTGGAGCTTCCGGCGTTCCTTCAGCCATCAACTTCCCTCCTCTTGCAACTAATAAAGCAGTCGCATTAGCTTCAGCACCTGGTTGTCCTTTAATTACAGTTCCCGGCTCAATATTTAATGTAGCACCATCAAGAACTGTTACTCTGGTTGCTAATTCGTAGATTTTATCTGCTGTCCAGGTTTCCTCCCCGTCAATGTTATAATCAACAATTACTACTTCGATTTCTGGTATGGTAACAGATAATACAAGAGTTTGAGTCGCAACATCTCCATCAGAATCTTCAACTGAAAATTCGAACGTTTGATTCGTTCCGGATTCTTCAATATCCGAAGCATATTCAAAATCCCAGTCTCCGCTTGCATCAATTGTAATCGGATCGCCATAAGCTTCACCATTTTTTGTGATGTTCAAGGTACCGGGAGCATCATCAACAGTAAAGGTAGCTGTAATTGGCCCGTAAGTTTCACCAGCTTCTACTTCCGCAGTCGCCGGAATACCCTCAATAACTGGTACCGGAGAGTCAGAAATTTGAACAACAGCAGTCGCATCATCTTCACGGTCGTTGTTATCAACAACAGTCAAAACAGCAGAACCAGCTCCTGAAGTTGTGCCAGCTGTGAAAGTAACAGTAATTGTTCCGGAAGTTTCTCCAGTATTCATATCAGATGAGATGGTAGCCGTCCCGCCAGTTGCTGTAACTGATGAAGATTTAAATCCTCCCTCTACAGATACAGGAAATGAAAGTGAGACAGTACCGCCTATTTGAACACTGGTTTGTGATGGAGCAGTTACAGATGGTGGATCAGTTGATGGTCCATTATCATCGTCATCTTTACAAGATGATAAGAACAAAACTGCTCCCATTAGAAACAAAAAAGTAAGTGTTAGTAATTTTTTCATAATTAGAGTTAATTTAATTCACATTCTCGCTGCAAAGGTGTAAAGTGAATATTAACTAAAGTGGGTACAAAGATTTACTTTATTGTTAAGGAGGCGCAGATTAGTGTTAATAAATCGTTAAAAACGAAATTTTAAATTAACCTAATGTTAAGAATGGAAAATGTAAAGGTTTGAATGACAGTAAAATAACTGGTTTTGACTTAGTTTTGCTTGAGGGATTTCGGAATTCGGATTCGAGATTGCGGATTGGGAATGGGGCATTGGGCACCTGGCATTAGGGATTGGGGATTGGACATTAGGAATTGGGCATTGGATACTTAGCATTAGTATATTAGGTTTGTCAATTGAGCGATTGTTTGATAACCTAATTTTACTTGCTGTTATCAAATAGAATTTTTTTGACAATGGGAATAAATTAATTTTTGAAAACTAAACTGTTTACATGTGATTACCAATCTGGAAGATTTTAAGGCCTATAATTTAGCTATGGAGCTAGGAGAAAAAGTATGGAATATTGTTGAGAAATGGAATTATTTTGAAAAGGATACCCTTGGGAAGCAACTTGTTAGAGCTGCTGATTCTATAGCCGCTAACCTATCAGAAGGCCTTGGCAGATATCATTTTAGGGAAACAAAAAACTTTACATATTATTCAAGAGGCTCATTGTTTGAAACCAAAACCTGGCTAACAAAAGCATCTTTAAGAGGGATGGTTTCAAGTGAAGATTTTTCAGAACTGACCTCAACCCTTGAAGTTCTTGGAAAGATGATCAACCGCTATATCAATTCAATTGGCAATAATCCAAATACCTAATGCCAAATTTCCCAATGCCCAATCCCTTATTTCGAAATCGGGACCTTCTGTAAAATGGTATGAATGATGTCTTTGGTCTTCACACCATCGGCCTCGGCTTCGTAGTTTAGCAGGATCCTGTGGTTGAGGACATCTCCTGCTATTTCCTTGATATCTTCCGGCAATACGTAATCGCGCTCATCAAAAAATGCGGTCGCTTTTGCAGCAAGGTTCAGGTTAATGGAGGCACGCGGAGAAGCGCCAAACTGGATGTATTCGGCTTCATTGACCAGCTGGTAGTTTTTCGGATTCCGGGTGGCAAAAACGAGCTCAATGATGTATCTCTCAAGTGATTCTGAAATGTTGACATTGTTGATCTCATTTCGGATAGAAAAAATGTCCTCCTTTGTCAGAACGGTTTTAACGTTTCCTTCAAAAGATAAATTGGACATCCTTCTCATGATTTCCAATTCTTCGTCCTTTGACGGATAATCGACAAAAACCTTCATCATAAACCGGTCAACCTGAGCTTCGGGTAAAGGATAAGTCCCTTCCTGATCGACAGGGTTTTGAGTCGCGAGAACCAAAAACGGTCGGTCAAGCTTAAAGGTTGTCTCACCGATTGTAACCTGCTTTTCCTGCATGGATTCCAGTAAGGCAGACTGTACTTTCGCAGGACTACGGTTCACCTCATCCGCCAGGATCATGTTAGCGAAGATCGGCCCTTTTTTCACCTCAAACTTTGAGTTTTGCTGGTTGTAGATCATTGTCCCGATCAGGTCTGCGGGAAGCAAATCAGGCGTGAACTGAATTCTCTGAAAATCGAGGTGGAGAACTTCTGCGAGCGTATTTACTGTCAGTGTTTTCGCTAATCCGGGCACACCTTCCAAAAGTATGTGACCCTGGGTAAATAAGCCGACCAGCAGCCGGTTGACCATGTAATCCTGGCCGACTACTACCTTCTTAACCTCCGTAAATACCTGCTTTATTTTTTGTTGGTGTTCTTTTTTGAGTTCTACCGTCTGCTCCATCAGATTGAGATAATTGCTTTGAAAAAGTCAAAAATAAATAATTTGACATTAAAACGCACAAAGATGGCATATGTTGAGCAGAAATAAAAAAGTTGATGTTCGGGAGGGGGCGAAAGTTTAAAGCTCAAAGCTGAAAGTGGTTGCGAGTTGCCGGTTACGAGTTGTCAGTTTAAAAATTTCAGCTTAGGTCTTCCGACTCCGACTCTTTTCCTCCGATTATCAAGGCCGTGCACGAACGAGAACGTATGCGCCAGTGAGGGTCCACCCCACTCCTTTGTCATCGACATGGAGCTTTCCGCTTTTTCGCGGATTGCAGAATGGAGAAATCTGCCATGTTTTGAATTTGGCTTAGATGATTTTTTGTGGCTTCATTTCAAATCCTTACAAATTTTCAACATCAGCAGATCCCTCCCATGCGGTATGACATAGAGGGAGGTAGGAAGAGCGAAGTGGGAAGTGAAAAGTAAATGGTGATTGGTGATCAGTAAAAAACACACTGATTACTGCTCACTGATTGGAAATAGGTCAATAAGGTGTAAACTGGATTAATTAATTTTTATTTTTGGGAGTAAAATAATCGGCATAATATGAACTGGTTTTTACTCATTATAGCAGGGTTGTTTGAGGTGGCATTTGCAGCATGTCTGGGCAAAGCTAAGGAAGCTTCCGGAACAGAAACAACCTATTGGTACCTGGGATTCCTGATCTGTCTGGCAATAAGCATGTACCTGCTGGTAAAAGTCACACAGGAGTTGCCAATAGGAACGGCCTATGCCGTCTGGACAGGTATCGGAGCGGTTGGCACAGTCCTGCTAGGAATACTTGTGTTTAAAGAACCTGCTACATTCTGGAGGTTGTTTTTTATTACAACTTTAGTTGCTTCAATTATCGGGCTGAAAATTGTTTCGCATTAAACCTCATCTTATGCCTTAATAAGTCCCCAAAATGTGTGGAATCTTCCGCAAGACCCTTAATCTGTGGCAATTCGGTTGATGAGGATACCAAACCGGGGATTCAAGCATGTCAAAGTTAGTTAATTCAAAATCAACATAGGGATTTCCGCATGATAAGCCATTTTGCTGGTAATGCTCGCGTGAAAGAGCTTGCCGAAGAAGCTTCTGTCGCGCGGAATGACTACTAGGATATCCGGTTTATTTTCATCGATAAATTTAGAAATGCCTTTATAGGTGTCACTACTTACGATCGGACAATGTTCATGATCGAGGTCCTCCAGATATCGATGCATGGCAGTATTTTTTAGTTGGGGCTTTTCATCTTTTTCCTTCTCGGAATGAAAAACATGGAGCACCTGTAATTTCATACCATACGTTTTTACAAGATCTTTGAAAAATAAAAACGAATCAAAATCAATATCCAGCGGTTTCAGGTCAGTTGCAAAAACAATTTTTTTGGGCACCCGGTATTTACTTTCTTTTGGAATGGCTAAGACCGGTGTATGGATATGGGTTCCAACATCTACGGTGTTAGAGCCAAATGTTAACCGCTGAAAGGCATTTTTCTCCCTTGTGGCCATGACGACCAGGTCAACTTCCTCCTTATCTTCCAACTCTTTTACAGCCTCCAAAACACCCCCGCGAACCATGGTATTTTGAATCGCTATGTCGTATTTTTCTTTAATATTGTCTGAAACTTCTTCCAGCCTATCCATTGACTCTTCTTTCCACGCATCATTTTCCAAAACGGGAATAGCGCCGGTTTCGACATATGGCGCCATCGGTTTAAAGGCATGCATCAATTGATATTCTACCTTGTCCTCAAATTTTGACAATAGCTCTATTGCATAGGTCATTGCCATCAGGGAAGCATCTGTAAAGTCCGTTGTCAGTATTACTTTCATCTCTTTGGTCTTTTTTAGTCAAACATCTTTCTTATCCATCGATCAATATCCAATCACATCATTATGTTCCAGGGGTTTTTCAGTGCATCGCAAACCCAACTCATAAACCGGGCAGCATCTGCCCCGTCAATCAGTCTATGGTCGTAGGAAAGTGAAAGAGGAACCACTTTTCTCGGACGAAGTTTCGTGCCATGATATACCGGCTTTTTATAAGCTTTTGACACACCCAAAATGGCTACTTGCGGCGGGAATATAATCGGGGTAAATGACGTACCACCGATTCCTCCCAGGTTGGATAGTACAAAGTTCCCTCCCTTCATATCGTCCGGGGACAACTTTCTATTCCTGGCTTTTTTCGCTACCTCATTCAACTCTTCTGAAATTTCTTCAACAGATTTCTGATCGACGTCACGAACGACAGGTAGTAGCAGACCATCCTCCGTATCGACGGCGACGCCAATGTGAATGTATTCCTTGTAAACCACTTCCAGCTTTTCCATATCGAGGCTCGCATTGAATTTTGGGTATTTTTTCAAGGATTCCCCGAGAATTTTCAGAAGCATGGCCGTCACAGTCAATTTTACTTCCGCATCTTCATTTTTCCTCTTCCTGAATTGTTCCAATGAAGTAATGTCCGCTTCATCAAAATGGGTGACATGGGGAATATTTTGCCAGGAAAGGCCTGTTTTTTCCGCCGTTATTCGGCGGATTTTGGACAGAGGCTCCCTTTCCGTTTTACCCCATTGGGAAAAGTCGGGTAGCTCAATACTTTGTTTTTTCACAACCGATCCGGAATGTCCGTTTTTCTGCCGGATCAGGTTTTTTGCATGCTCGAAAATGTCTTTTCTCGTGATCCGCTGTTGAGGATCACCTGTCACGAGCTCATCCAGGTCAATTCCCAACTCACGGGCAAATTTCCTGGCTAGCGGAGCGGCGGGGACGTTGTCTCCTTCTTCTTTGGATTCACTTTCTTTTGACTCACCCATCTCATCTTCGTCCACCTCCTGTTTTTTACTCCCCTTTGAGACGGGTTGATCCTTTTCATCCTCCGTCTTTTTCTTTGCCTCCGTATTTTTCTCTTCCTCTTCTTTTTGTTCAGGTTCTTTTTCAGATTTTTCTTCTTTTTTTGCCTCTACCGACTCTTCCTTGTTCCCTGTTTCATTTTCCTCGTTCCTTTTTTCCTTCTTTCCATTCCCCGTTTCCAGGATCAGAATGAGGTCACCCACATTGATTTCGTCACCTTCTTTTACCTTCAGGGATACTACATCTCCCTCTTCTTCGATCGGCACATCGACCGTGGCCTTATCGCTTTCCACAGCAATAATTGACTGCTCCGCTTCTAAGTGATCTCCTTCTTTCACATACACATCGCTGACGAGACCAGTGTCTTCCCCTTCTGAAATCCGTGGTAATTTTATTTCCTTTTCCATTGATTTTCTTTTTTAGATGAATGAATCCAATTTTCTTGATTGTGATTAAAACTGAGAAGGATTGACGGCGTCTTTTTCAATCTTACTCTTCTTCCTGAAATCATTTAGAATTTTCTTGTCCAATCCGTTCTCCTCGCTTAAAGCTGCAAGAGCATGCCAGACAATGTGGTCAGCGCTCACACCAAAATAATTCCTCAAAGCAGGAATGGTATCACTGCGACCAAAACCGTCCGTTCCCAGCGCAATAAATTTTCCGGGAATCCATTGCGATATCGTAAGGGGCAGGGCCTTCATGTAATCCGTAGCAGCGATAAAAACTTCTCCGTGTCCTTCCAGTAAATCCTGGATAGTGTTTTTCTTCTTTTTACTTTTTTGCTGATTTTCCCATTCGATATCACGGGCATTGTCATAAAGCGCTTTGTAGCTTGTCACACTCCAGATATTGACAGGAATGTCATAGTTGTCCTCCATGATTTCCGCAGCTTTCATAACCTCGGTGATAATAGCGCCACTTCCCATGAGATTTACGGTCTCTTTTTTATTTTTTCTCTTTCTGGATTTTTTGAATAAATAAATGCCGTCTATGATTCCTTGTTCCACACCTTTTGGCATGGCAGGCATTTTATAAGCCTGGTTGGTGATCGTGAGATAGTAGAAAATGTCCTGATCATCGTGGTACATTTTTTTTAAACCATCCTGAATGACAACTGCCAGTTCATAAGCAAAACATGGATCATATGCCCTTAAATTCGGAACAGACAACGCATACAAATGGCTCTGCCCATCGGCATGCTGCAAACCTTCACCGGAAAGCGTGGTCCGTCCGGCAATCCCTCCTACCAGGAATCCCCTCGCTCCGGCATCCGCCGCTGCCCAGATCAGGTCACCAATTCGCTGGAAACCGAACATGGAATAGAAGATGTAAAACGGAACGGTATAAAAATCACCTGCAAAATGATGGGTTCCGGCCGCAATAAATGAACACATGGATCCGGCTTCGGTGATGCCTTCCTCAATGATTACACCATCTTTTTTCTCGTTGTAAAAGAGCAGACTGCCCTTATCGACAGGTTCGTACTGCTGGTCTTTGGATGAATAAATTCCGAACTTTGAAAACATCGAGTCCATTCCAAATGTCCGTGATTCGTCCGGAACAATGGGTATGATGTATTGACCACAATTTTTATCCTTGATCAGGTTTGTGAGCAACTGGACCAACGCGATGGTAGTCGTCACCTCCCGATCTTTAGATCCAGCGAGGTAACTTTTAAATATTTTTGCATCCGGCATTTTCATTTTTTCCGCCAACTTTTTCCGCTCAGGCAACCAGCCATCCAGTTCTTTTCTTCTTTCGTCGAGATACTGAAACTCTGCACTCTTTTTATCAAACCTGTAGAAAGGAATTTCCTTCTCCAGGTCTTTGTCAGACAGGGGCAAATCCATCGTATCCCTATAAACCTCCAGCTGTTCCTGGTTGAATTTTTTTGTTTTGTGGGTCACGTTACTGGCCTCTCCTGCGTCGTTCTGGTCATAACCTTTCACTGTCTGAGCCAGGATCACAACCGGTCCACCCTGATATTCCTTAGCAAATTTATATGCATTGTAAATCTTCACAGGATCGTGACCACCCCTGTTTAGTTCATCCAGTTCTTCATCACTAAAATCCTCTACCAAGCTCTGCAACTGATCATTATTACTGAAGAATTCTTCTCTCCAGCCTTTTCCATCAAATTGTGCCAGCCGTTGCAATTCCCCATCGGGCATTTCATTAAATAGTTTCTTTAGTATATCTCCCGTATCTTTTTCAAACAATTGATCCCACATTTGACCCCACAAAACCTTAATCACTTTCCAACCAGCGCCTTTAAATACGCCTTCCAATTCGTTGATCATTTTTCCATTTCCCCGCACCGGGCCATCCAATCGCTGCAGGTTGCAATTGACCACAAAAATGAGGTTATTCAGCTTTTCGCGCGCTGCAACCGACAATGCTCCTGTTGATTCCGGTTCATCCATCTCCCCATCACCGATAAATGTCCACACCTGCTGGCCGGTCTTCTCCCTCAAACTACGGTTCATCAGATACTTTAAATATCTCGCCTGATAGATGGCCTGGATAGGGCCTAAGCCCATTGAAACTGTTGGAAACCTCCAATAGTCCGAAAGTGCCTTCGGATGTGGATAGGAAGGTAATCCCTTTGCGCCCGACAATTCACGTCTGAAAGATTCCAATTCTTTCTCGCCAAAACGGTGCTCCACAAATGACCGGGCATACAAACCCGGGGCTGCGTGTCCCTGGAAATACACCAGGTCAGGCTTGCCCTGGCCATAACCCCGGAAGAAATGTTGAAACCCCACTTCGTAAAGCATGGAAGTGGAAGAATAGGTAGAGATATGGCCGCCAATTCCTTCAAACTGTTTGTTGGCCTTGGCAACTATTGCCATGGCATTCCAGCGAATGGCGCTGTAAATCCTTTTTTCAATTTCGAGATCGCCGGGATAATCAGACTCCTCTGACGGTGGGATGGTATTGATGTATTCTGAAGTGACTTTTGTTGTATCCGGATGAATTCCATGATCTCCCGCAGTTTTACTGAGCAAGTTCAATAGTTCTCTCGTTCTTTCGGCACTTTCATTCTCTATCACCCATTTTAGGGAATCAACCCACTCCTCATTTTCAATTTTTGTCAATTCGTTGTTCAAGGATTCAGCCATAAGATTTAATTGGTTTGTGCGAATTTTGGTGTGTCTTCACGTGAATTCCAGCAATGTAAAACCGAAAAATTCATGCCAGATAGCTCGTATTTGGATGATCTAAATCCGTTTCCGATGGTCCAGACAACCTTCCTTTTTTGAAATTGTATTCAGGTGGATTTGAGACGCATTTTGGGACAAATTATTGGGACGTAGATGAATAATTATGATCAAAACATAATCAGGCTCCTTAGGAATTCTCAATTGTCCGCTTCGATCATTGTGTATTTTATTCCCCATTTCCACAAAATAAATGAGAAATTCCCCGTATAAAATCCGGCTTTTGCATCTCATCAACCTTCCTGCTGCGTGGAATGGTTTTGGCAATAAATTTTCTGAATTTGAATTTTTAAAAAAAAGAGACATGGAAAATCCTGATGCACAAAATAATCTTCGAACGAAAACACTCAGAAACCTCACGATTCCATCGATCGGATTTGGAACCTATAAATTAACCGGCGATGAATGTCGGGAAGGAGTAGGGGATGCCCTTGAAATGGGATACCGGCATATCGATACCGCCCAGATGTATAAAAATGAAATCGAAGTGGGAATGGGAATGAAAGAATCGGGGGTGAAACGGGAGGACATATTCCTGACGGACAAGATCTGGTTTGAAAACCTTGAACCGGAGACCCTGAAACATAGCTTCGTTAAAAGCCTCGAAAAGCTCCAAACAAAATATGTCGATTTGTTGCTTATTCACTGGCCGTCGCCTGAAGGAATTCCACTGAAAGAGACTCTCTCCGCTATGCATGATTTCAAACAGCAGAAAACCGCCCGATGGATTGGAGTCAGCAATTTTACGCCTGAATTATTGGAACAAGCTCTGGAGCATGAAAAGGTAGCCTGCAACCAGGTGGAGTACCACCCCTTTCTTGCCCAGGACAAACTCTTAAAAATGGCAGCGCTCAATGAGCTTTTTATTACCGCCTATTCCCCGGTTGCGCAGGGCGAAGTAATGGAAAATGAAGACCTGATGAAAATTGGTGAAATGTATGGGAAAAATCCTGCGCAAGTTTCGCTTCGGTGGTTGATCCAGCAGGACAATGTTATCGCCATTCCAAAATCCGCCTCACATGAGCATCGTCAATCCAACCTCGAAATATTTGATTTTGAATTGACAGATCAGGAAATGGACAAAATTTCTTCCCTCGCAAGAGGTAAGAGACTGGTCAACCCGGAATTTGCACCTGAATGGAAATAGGATGAAAAGGCTCATTCCTTTAATTGCCATTCTGGGCCTGTTTTGTGTACACGATTCCTTCACTCAGGTGAGGAAGTATACAAATGCCAATTCCATTGAAGTGATGTTGATAAATGATCAGGGGAGCACAAAGCTGATAGGGAACGACCTGCTTACCACCTACGATCCTTCACTGGGCATTTTTAGATTTCACATCGATTTTAAAAAATTCAATGTTGAAGTTGATGATGATTATGATGAAAAACTCAGGGATGCTATTCAAAATAGTTTTGAATATGAAGAGCTCATTATCCGGATCTATGAAGAACATGATCCCATCAATCTGGACAAATTAAAAGGTGATAACGAAACCTTATTGACAAAAGTAGATTTTGGTGACTTTTATTTCCAGGATAATTTTCATGTTTGGCGATGGCTGTCAGATGATAATCTGATTTTCCGCTTAAGTTTGTCGAAGTCTTTTGATGCTCCTGTATTTATTGAAGGAAAACCGGAATTCCCGGTTTCACAAATAAAAATATATTCTGAACACATTGAAGTATTTGATTTTCTGGAAATGCTGAATTGAAAGCATGTTTGAACCAATTAAAATTACAATACTCAAATTTTCAAAAAACAAATAAATCACAAATGACAAAAGCCCGATTTTCAATCGTTTGATAATCTGAATATTAGGCTTTTGACTTTTATTTGAGATTTGCTTCATTGAATTTTGGGATTTCACCAATCCCCAAGCTCACAGATATTCTCATTGATCATTGAATATTGAACAAAAAGAAAGAAAGCCTGGCAAAATGAATCACCAGGCTTTTTGGTTTTAGAAATGAAAATCAGCCATTACAAAGCTCTTGAGAAAGGTCGCTCTTCCAATTTAAACTGCACAGGTAAAACTACCCAGTGAGCCACCGGAACTTCTCCTACTCTTGCAGGAGTCCACTGACCTGAAGTAGATTTAACTGCTTCCCTGGCTTCTTTTTTCATCTCTTTTACGATCCAATCTCCTGGAGCTTCAATATCTTCAGCCGTAAGAATGTTATTAATTCTGCCTTCATGGTCGACTACAAATTTTACATATACAGTCCCTTCTACACTATTATCTGTAGCAGCTTCAGGGTAAGCAATATTATTATATAATTGATTGTAAAAATCATTATATCCGTTAGATGGTTTTGGTTCCGTTTCCGTTACGTAGTAAATACCTGTTCTATTGGACATATTATAAATGCTTCTTTTTAATTCGTCCATGTCAATGAGGTATAACTCCAATTGCTTTGCGAGGCGATTGTCCGGAATTCCTTCGATCATCACGCCCGTGACTACACCATCTTCATAGACATAGTTGTAAGTGACGTCCGGGTATTCATCGATAATGTCGTAAATATCAACATACAGATCCTCGATTAAATCCTGTGTTTGTTCAATTTCATCATAGTTCTTATAGGTATTCTGTGCCATCACAGGAAATGCCAGCAGGCATACCATAAAGTTAATTGTCAAAACCGTCAATAATTTTTTTATGTTCATGGCTAGTTATATTTTAAGGTGATACAATAATTCCATTCAAAATTCTTCTCCTTAAATAATGAGAAAGCCATGCCAATGGTCATAGTTGCAAGAATAAGCTTTTACGATGGCTTATTTGTGTAGGTCAATACACGGGAAGTGTGAAATTAATTATACATTTTATTGGAAATCAGATGGTTAATTAGAGGATTTGGTGATTTAGGGATTGGAAAGATTGTTTTCGAGAAGTTGACGATTGTGCATTCGGCAACTAATTAGCCCCCAGTTATATTTTTAGGATGATGTGCATGTGTTACGCTTTGTTAAAAGCGTTTGTGAGGATTAAGACTACGTATGAGTTGGAGTGTGAGTGTGAAGGAAAGAAAAAAGCAGTTTGAAATTTGAATATCCTGCTTGATACTCAAACTCCAAACTGCCTTGGTACCCGGGGCGGGACTTGAACCCGCACCGCCTAAACGGCGACAGGATTTTAAGTCCTGCGTGTCTACCAATTCCACCACCCGGGCAAAATATTTTGTGATTTACTTATTTAGTGATTTCCTTTCTTATCGGGTGATCTTTAATCATTATTATTTTTGGTCGTCCTTCTTGAAACTGAGAATATTTTCAACAATTCTGTAGATTCATTTTTCAGCCTTATTGATTCGTCGTTAATTAACAACCCAGTTTCCTCAATAATTTCAAGCCAAAATAATGACTCATCAGCTTCTTCGACCACAATACTCAATTTTGCAAAAAATTCTGGCTTTGACCTTGCTCGGCACGCAGCACGATAATTAGCCGCAACTGAGGTCGAAGACCGGAGTAGTTGTCTTCCAATAATTCTTGCTGACTCCTTTTTTGGAAGATGATCAACTAGTTTTATAATCTCAATAGCAAACTTTTTACTACGATCTCTAAGCAGTTGTGAATCCATTATTAAAAAATTTAAATAAGAAATTAAAAGTTTTCAACCAACAAATCTTCCAATCACCCAATCTCTCAATCACAATATCACCAAATAAAAAAAGAGCGAAAGACGGGATTCGAACCCGCGACCCCGACCTTGGCAAGGTCGTGCTCTACCAGCTGAGCTACTTTCGCTTTTTGTTTATTTTTCATCATGTTTTTTTGAAGGCCTTTTGCCAGTCAAACCCCCTTGTTTCCAAATGGGAGTGCAAAGATAGTTAAGGGCTTTTAATTTTCAATTAATTTTTAAAAATTCTTAGTCAATATCCTGTAATCCTATTTATCATTTTATTTTTCACTCTACTCCTGATAATTACCACCTGCGAAAAACAATTTTCCTTCTCAACTCTTATTAATATTTTTACATTTACCGACAATAACGCAAACATTTATTCAACCGAAAATAGTATGGATCTAGCAGAGATAAGGAATATTATTCAAACCAATCGCGATAAATACATCAATGAACTAATCGACCTTTTGAAAATACCCTCCGTAAGCGCTGACAGTCAGTACAAGGACAGCGTTTTCAAAGCGGCGGATTACGTCAGGCAAAAGCTGGAAGATGCCGGTGTGGAAAATACCGAGATCTGCCAGACAGATGGATATCCGATCGTTTATGGAGACAAGATCCAAAATCCATCCTGGCCAACAGTTCTTATTTATGGGCACTATGATGTTCAACCTGCTGATCCATTGGATCTTTGGGATTCTCCGCCATTTGAACCGGTCATCAAAAATGACAAGATCTATGCACGTGGCTCTGCTGATGATAAGGGACAATTCTACATCCATATCAAAGCATTCGAGATCCTTAATCAAATTGGAAATATTCCCTGCAACATGAAATTCATGATCGAGGGAGAGGAAGAAGTTGGTTCGGATAACCTGGAGGATTTTGTAAAGGCCAACAGGCAGAAACTGGCGGCTGATGTAGTTTTAATTTCCGATACAAGCATGCTGTCCAACGAAAACCCGTCCATAACAACTGGTTTGAAGGGGCTGAGTTATTTACAGGTTGAAGTTACAGGGGCGAATCGCGACCTGCACTCCGGAACGTTTGGTGGCTCAGTCGCCAATCCGATCAATACCCTCTGCAAGATGATTGCCTCGCTAAAGGATGAAAACAATCATATTACCATTCCCGGGTTTTATGATAAGGTTATTGACCTGACAAATGACGAGCGGGCTGCGATTGCACGGGCTCCGTTTGATGAAGAAGAATTTAAAAAAGAACTGGGTGTGAACGAGGTGGAAGGAGAAAAAGGTTATTCCACACTGGAGCGAACAGGCATACGGCCGACACTTGATGTCAATGGAATGTGGGGCGGATATATTGGCGAGGGAGCTAAAACTGTTCTCCCATCAAAAGCTTACGCCAAGATCTCTATGCGGCTGGTTCCCAACCAAAGCAGTGACGAGATCACCAAAATATTCTCCGATCATTTCAGGAAAATAGCTCCAAAATCGGTAAAGGTAAAAGTAACACCTTACCATGGTGGTGAACCTGCTGTCACCTCCACCCAATCCGTTGCCTACAAAGCAGCGGAAAAAGCATTTGAAACCTGCTGGGGTAAAACGCCTATTCCGACAAGAGATGGAGGAAGTATCCCGATTGTAGCGTTGTTTGAAAGAGAGTTGGGAGTTGATTCTGTATTATTGGGATTTGGTTTAAATTCCGATGCCATTCACTCGCCCAATGAGAGTTTTGGTATTTTCAACTTTCTGAAAGGGATCGAGACAACGGTCTTTTTTCATCATTTTCTTAGATCATTGACTAAAAAATAATCTTGATAATATGTCAATCTGCAAACATAAAATTCACATTATCCCATGACAAAACCGTTATGTTTGCCGTTTGAACATTCAATTTGGCGGAGAATTGTTATTGAATTCATAAAGGCATGAAGCACTATACATCATTTTTAATCTTACTATTCTGTTCAATTTTTTCATTTGCGCAGCCTTTGAAACCTATTTCCTGGGAGTATGGTGTTTCTAAATCAGAAGTAGAAAAAGGGGGTGAGCTGGAACTCATTTTTACTGCCTCCATTGATAACAACTGGTACCTGTATTCATCTGATTTTGATCCGGAGCTCGGACCGATGGTCACGGAATTTGAATTTGAAGACAATGATTCGTATCAACTGGTCGGAAACATCAAACCCATCAATCCAAAGGAAAAATACGATGAGATCTGGGAAGGCAACTATACCTATTTTAAAGGAAAAGGGGAATTCAGGCAAAAGGTAAAAATACTGGAAAGTGATCCTGTCATATCCGGTTTGTTTTCTTACCAGGTTTGCAGTGATGTCGATGGGAAATGCATTCCTTTTGAAGAAGAGTTTACTTTTGATCAAATACAGGTTTTGGCTTCGAATGAAGCTACACCTCAATCAGCAAAACCTCAAGAACTGCAGCCCTCATCACTTTCAGGCGAAGGATCGTCTTCCTTATCCAGTCAAAATCTTTTGCAAAGTGATCAAAACAATTCGACTGATGGGGTCAAGCGTCCTGTATCGTGGGAAGTTGAGTTGGACAAAAAAGATTTCCAACCGGGGGATGAATTATACATTTTGTTCAATGCTACCATTGAAGACCGATGGCATTTGTATTCAACTGAAATCGACATTATTCCCGGCCCACTACCGACTGAGTTTGAATTTAACAAAAACGATACTTATGAATTAGTTGGCGAAGCTGAGCCAGTTGACCCTAAAAATAAATTTGACAAGATCTTTGAGGGAGAAGTAGAATATTTCGAAGGCACAGGACAGATCCGCCAAAAGATAAAGGTATTAAAAGAAGATCTCTCCGTCTCTGGGACAATCAACTTCCAGGTCTGCAACGAAGATATCGGGCAGTGCATTCCGGATGAATATGATTTCCGTATAGGAAAAGAGTCATCAGAAGCCAATGGCTCAGAATCAGTTGAAAAAGCGGCGGATGGAAAAGTAGAAAAGAAAGGAGGGATGCTGACATCACGTGATCCAAACGATCCGTACACGCTGTTGGCATTTATGATTGTTGCCTTTCTTGCCGGGCTAGCAGCTATTTTCACGCCTTGTGTATTTCCAATGATCCCTATGACGGTATCATTTTTTACCGGAAAGGCAAAGTCCCGAGTGCAGGGAATTCGCAATGCCATCATTTATGGCATTTCCATCGTTATGATTTACACTCTTGTTGGTGCTATAGTAGCGCCTTTTATGGGACCCACTACCGCCAATGAAGTTGCCACCAACGAATACCTCAACATATTTTTCTTCCTGATCTTTTTTGTTTTTGCTTTATCTTTTTTCGGATTGTTTGATATTAACCTGCCAAATTCATTCGTCAATAAGATTGATAAAAGAGCTGACCAAGGTGGATTGATCGGTGTATTTTTCATGGCTTTCACCTTAGTGGTCGTATCATTTTCCTGTACCGGTCCTATTGCAGGAGGTTTGCTATTTGAGTCTGCCGGAGGGCAAGTCTTAAAACCCATTTTAGGAATGTTTTCTTTCGGATTAGCTTTTGCTATTCCTTTTACACTTTTTGCAATTTTCCCCGAGTGGTTAAATACACTTCCAAAATCGGGTGGCTGGCTGAACAGCGTAAAGGTTGTTTTGGGTTTTATCGAGTTGGGCTTTTCTCTGAAATTTTTAAGCGTAGCCGACCAGGTTTCCCACTGGGGCATTCTGGACAGGGAAGTATACCTATCGATTTGGATTGTCATCCTGATATTATTAGGAATTTATTTATTGGGAAAAATCAAGTTGCCTCATGATAGTGATTTGTCATATATTCCTGTACCAAGATTTATGCTGTCCATTGTTGTATTCAGTTTTGCTGTTTACCTCATCCCGGGAATGTGGGGAGCGCCTTTAAAAAGTTTATCCGGCTATCTGCCACCCATCACAACCCAAGACCTGAATTTGTCACAGCTGCTCATCGAAAGAAGCTATTCCCGTAGCCAGGAAGAATCTACCCTCTGCGAAAAACCGCTCTATGATGACTTTCTTCATCTGCCACATGGATTAGAAGGGTATTTTGATTATGAGCAAGCTGTTGCATGCTCTGAATCGAAGAATAAACCCATATTTATTGACTTTACCGGCCATGGTTGTGTGAATTGCAGGGAAATGGAATCAAAGGTCTGGTCAGACCCAAGAGTGTTGCGAATCCTTAGAGAGGATTATATCATTCTTGCCTTGTATGTGGATGACCGAACCGAATTGCCGGAAGATGAATGGTACACATCAGAAAATGACGGTCGCTTGAAAAATACCATCGGCCGAAAAAACATGGATATTGAAATGAGCAAGTTCCGTAATAATGCCCAGCCATACTATGTCCTGCTTGGTCCTGATGAAGAAAAACTACTCGAACCAATTGGATACAATCTCGATATTGATGAATTTGTTGATTATCTGGAAGCAGGAAAAAAAGAGTTTCAGGAAAAATTTGATAAAAACTAAAATCTCCTACATCTTTCCGATTTGATCAATAGTGTAGAAAAATGCTGATTAACCATATTCTCGTTAGTTAATTATTTTTTTATAAGGAAATTCACTTAAATTTTTTAATTCCCTATAATATTTTATTCAAAAACATTACATTTAAATCGAAACACTTAATCGAGGCAATTTAATTTTTATCTACTACTATGGCTAAGCTCAAGAATATCATTAAGCAATTGTCAGATCAAGATTATGAAGCAATCTATGATTCTTTGCTGGAAAGCAGCGCTGACAAATCTGCTTATTTACTCAAATCCATGAGGGAAAAACAACAATCCGACAACAAGATCATGGAGGAACTTGGGGTAAATACCAATGCATATTACACTTTACGATCCCGACTTAACCAAAAAATTGAAGAATACCTGTTGCAACAAATGGAAAATCCGCGAACAGATATTCTGAAAAAAGTTGCTAACATCAACGAAATTATCTTTACTAAGAAAAAAGCGATAGCGATCGCCACCCTTAAAAAACTGGAAAAGGAACTTTTGGACTACGATTTGTCAAACGAACTAACGATCGTTTATAAGTCATTAAAAAAGCTCCACATCAATTCTGCTGATTATTTCAACTATTCCCAGCTGTACAACAAGCATGTTGCATTTACACTTGCAGTTGACAAAGCTGAAGAACTGCTGGCGGAATATTTTAAGAAGTATGGCAACTTTACACTTATGGGCGAAGATGTCTCCAAACTGGAGCTCACCTTACTGACCAAGGAGATGAACAATGTTAGTGGCTTGTACAAATCTCACAGGATGTATGTGTATCAAAGCTGTCTGAATATTTTCCACCGGCTGTTTGTGGAAAGTGAAGAATCGATCCAGGACGACCTGGAACCGATCGAGGATATTCTTCATAACGTGCAAAGTATATTTGAGGAATATCACCTGGATTCCATCTACTATCATCTGAAGATTGTATTTGAATTCCTGAAGCTGGAATATTACTCTCATTACAAAGTGTTCAGGAAGGCCGAAAACTTTTATGAAGAAGTGAATGATTCCTGTTCATCTTTGCTCACGAACTACACACTATATACCTATCCGGCTCAGTTTCTGATGACCAAGATCAAAAGGAATATCCGAATGGGAACAGTGGCAGAAATGTATGATGAAAATGAGGGATTGTTCCTAGATTATGAACCGGATAAAAATGACATTCCAAATTATATCAGCTATATCACATACCGATCGCTTTGCTGTTATTATGCCAAAAAGTATGATGAAGCTGCTAAGTGGATCAATAACCTCTTAAACGAAATCAGTCTGAAAAAATACCCGAATGCTCAGCTTGAGATTAAAGTAATTCTTGCTTTACAATATTGTATGGTTAAGGACTTTGATCTGTTTAACCAGCTGATCAATAGTATTCAAAGGCAGATCCGATTACTTGGTAAAGACTGTACGGAACACATCATCACATTTACCAAAATGCTGAAAATATCCATTAGCGAATCTAAGAGAAATAAAAAGTCCAAGATTAGCTCAATGGCTGATAAGTTCAAGTCTTACAAAATGTCACACTTTATGCCGACACTTCTAGTAAATGTGGATGATGATTTTATTGAAGCGCTAAGCAAAGAATAAAAAATCCGGAAACTATACCTCTATCTTTTCAAGATTTTCCTGGGAGAGCGGCTTGTTAATATATTTTTTAACATAGCTGTACTCCTTTGATTTGTTTACATCCTGAGGGTTAATAGATGAAGTTAACATGACGATCTTGCACTTAGACTTGGTGCTATCATTCAATTTGTCAAATTCATCCAAAAATTGGAATCCATCCATCAGCGGCATATCGATATCTAAAAATATTACGTCAGGCAATATTTCGTTGGCTACATTCTCAACCTTTTCAATGTTTTTTAAAAATTCGATGGCGCTTCGTGCACCTGTATGTGTAAAGATATGCTCGGTGATATTTGCTGCTTCAATCATCTTCTGATTGATAAGATTATCTATCTCATTGTCATCAATGAGCATTACAGTGTAAAATTTTTTGCCTGCGTCTGACATATTAATTTATTTTCAAGTTGGTTAACAGTTTGTTTCTATTGCCTCTTTCTAAAAATATGTAAATTAATTAAAAGAATCATGCAAAAATAGAATATTTTACCATCCACGCAGCGTAACTTAAAGTTTTAATTTAACTTAAAAATTACATCTAACGTTTTTGTAGTTTTTCAAACACAATCTCTTTTAAATTTCAAATTTAATTCCCTGAGCCAGAGGCATTTTATCACCAAAATTGATGGTGTTCGTTTGCCTCCTCATATACATTTTCCAGGCATCACTACCTGATTCACGCCCTCCTCCGGTGTCTTTTTCACCTCCAAAAGCACCTCCTATTTCTGCACCTGAAGTTCCAATATTAACATTTGCTATGCCACAATCCGAACCTGAGTGAGATAAAAATTGTTCTGATTCCCGTAAATTATTTGTCATGATGGCAGAACTCAATCCCTGCGGAACATTGTTGTGGATCTCAATTGCTTCGTTCAGATCCTTGTAACGAATCAAATATAAGATCGGCGCAAAAGTTTCTTCCTGTACAATATTATAATTATTATTCACTTCATAAATAGCTGGCCTTACATACAGACCTGAATGCTTCCCTTCTATTCCTGTTTCTAATTCTACCGGTATGACTGCTTTTCCTCCTTCGTTCACGATTCTCTTTCCGGCTGTCAAATATTGATCAACAGAAGTCTGATCAATCAGCGGGCCCACATGATTTTTCTCATCCAGAGGATTCCCGATTTTCAATTGCTGGTAAGCATTTATTAGTTTTTCCTTCACTTTATCAAAAATGCTTTCCTGCACGATCAATCGTCGGGTGCTGGTGCATCTCTGTCCACAAGTACCAACAGCTCCAAAAACGACAGCAGGAAGTGATAATTTAAGATTGGCATTTTCTGAAATAATAATTGCATTATTCCCGCCAAGTTCCAGGATTGTTTTACCCAACCGTGTGGCAACTTCAGCCCCAACCTTCCTTCCCATAGCTATAGAACCCGTTGCAGAAACCAGACTTACATTTTTATCTTTTGTTAAAAACTCTCCTACCTGGTAATCACCGGTAATGATATTGGAAATTCCTTCCGGAAGATTATTTTCTGATAAAACCTCACTGATAATTTTCTGACAGGCAACCGCACAAAGTGGGACTTTCTCAGAGGGTTTCCAGATACAAACATTCCCACAAACAAGTGCGATCATGGCATTCCAGCTCCACACGGCAACCGGGAAATTAAAAGCCGAAATAATTCCAACAATTCCCAGAGGATGATATTGCTCATACATGCGATGGAATGGTCGCTCCGAATGCATGGTAAAACCATGAAGTTGTCTGGAAAGTCCCACTGCAAAGTCGCAGATATCGATCATTTCCTGAACTTCTCCCAAACCCTCCTGAATGGACTTGCCCATTTCCCATGTTACCAGGTAACCTAATGCTTCTTTGTTTTCACGCAGTTTCTGTCCGACTTCCCGAATTACTTCCCCCCTTTTCGGAGCGGGAAGAAGCCGCCATTCACAAAAGGCCTTTTGGGCCATTTTCACAACAATCTGGTAATTCGTTGAATCAGTAGTAGAAACTTTACCAAGAATGGATCCGTCAATCGGGGAATATGAGGTGATGGTTTCCCCTGAAATATTATCGATCCAGGAATTTCCGGTTGAGGTCCCAGGAATGGGATCTCTGATATCAAATGTTTTAAGAATTTCCTTGACCGTCAATTTTTGATTTGTTGTTAGTTTCAAAAACCAACATCAATCTAAAAATTGCTTTGCTTTAAACAAAATAAAAAAGCACAGACTTGCGAGCCTGTGCTTTTCAAATCATGAATAATTGTCAATTATGATTCAGCAGGAATAACAGAAACAAATGATCGGTTATTTCTTGCTTTCCTAAATTCTACGATACCATCAGTAAGGGCAAACAAAGTATGATCCTTACCTATACCAACATTTTTTCCAGGGTGGTGAGTAGTTCCTCTTTGTCTTACAAGAATGTTTCCAGCTATGGCTTGCTGTCCACCATATATTTTTACGCCAAGTCGTTTACTTTCTGACTCCCTTCCGTTTCTTGAACTACCGGCTCCTTTTTTATGTGCCATATGATTATATTATTTAATGTCTTCGATTAAAACCTTGGTGAAATCCTGTCTGTGACCATTTCTAACTTTGTAGCCTTTTCTTCTTTTCTTTTTGAAAACAACTACCTTGTCACCTTTTACATGCTCCAGTATTTTACCAGATACCTTTGATCCTTTTACCAAAGGTGTTCCAACCTGAACTTTTCCAGAATTGTCAACTAATAAAACCTGGTCAAATTCTACTTTATCACCATCCTTACCTTCTAATAAAGGTGTGTAGTAAAATTTGTCTTTCTCTACTTTAAACTGCTTTCCCGCAATATCTACTATAGCGTACATTTATTTAAATTTTTAAGTCTCCTCAAAAAAGGACTGCAAAGATATTTTAATTATTAGTTAACACCAAAGAATTCTCTAACTTATTTACCATGAATAAGCATTAAAAAAAAATTAAATTTTTTTTACCTGATTTTTACCAAAAGTATTACTTATAGAATCCCGACCAACCTTCTAATTTTCAAAATCTTATAAGCTTTATTCCGAAGTTATTCTGTGAGTTATCCACAAATAACTGGTTTGATTTTTCGTTTTCAAATTGCAATATTTGAAGAATTGTTCCTTACGGAACCAACACCAAAATCACATGATTTAGCACATTAATTCAAAACGAATCGCAGGGCATGAATTTTAGCCTGCGAGTAATCGTTGTTTTTATATTTTTAACCTTTTAGTAACAGAGATTTAAACAAAAGATGAGTAAGAGAGAATACGTAGATGAAGAACCGCTATTAAGAGAAAATAAAGACAGATTCGTTTTATTCCCTATCCAGCAAAATGACATTTGGGAATTTTATAAAAAAGCAGAAGCCAGCTTTTGGACAGCTGAAGAAATAGATTTAAGTCAGGACCTCAAAGACTGGGAAAACCTGAATGACGGTGAAAGACATTTTATTTCGCACGTTCTTGCATTTTTCGCAGCAAGTGATGGGATTGTAAATGAAAACCTGGCAGAAAACTTTGTTGCTGAAGTGCAATACACAGAGGCAAAATTCTTTTACGGCTTCCAAATCGCCATTGAAAACATCCACTCAGAAACTTACTCATTATTAATAGATACATATATTAAAGACCCTAAGGAAAAGGACAAATTGTTTCACGCTATAGAAACCATGGACTGTGTGAAGAAAAAAGCAGATTGGGCACTAAGATGGATTGATAAAGGTTCTTTTCAGGAAAGATTGATTGCTTTTGCCGCCGTGGAGGGTATCTTCTTTTCAGGAAGCTTCTGCTCAATCTTCTGGATGAAGAAAAGAGGGTTAATGCCAGGATTGAGCTTTTCCAATGAATTGATTTCAAGGGATGAAGGACTCCACTGTGATTTCGCTTGCCTGCTTTACAACAATCACATTATTAATAAACTTGACCAAAACACAATAATTGAAATAATCAAAGACGCTGTATCTATAGAGAAAGAATTTGTAACAGATGCACTGCCAGTTAAATTGATCGGAATGAACTCCGACCTGATGTGTCAATACATCGAATTTGTAGCCGATAGGCTATTGTTAGAATTGGGTTGTCCAAAAGTCTGGAATTCAGAAAACCCATTCGATTTTATGGAGATGATATCTCTTCAAGGCAAAACAAACTTTTTTGAAAAACGTGTAGCCGAATACCAAAAAGCAGGCGTTATGCAAAGCAATAACTCCGAAGGCGGCTCCAAACCACGTTTCTCACTCGATGAAGATTTTTAACCTGTAATTATAAGTTTCATACACAAAACCTATTAAAAGAGCAATGTTAGTAATAAAAAGAGATGGTCGCCGAGAATCGGTGAAATTTGACAAAATTACCGCCAGGATTGAAAAACTGTGCTATGGCCTGGAAATGTCCTATGTAGAGCCCATTGAAGTGGCTAAAAAAGTAATCAATGGTATTTATGATGGGGTAACCACGCAAGCGCTTGATAACCTGGCCGCTGAAATTGCAGCCACGATGACTACGAAGCATCCGGATTATGCGCTTTTAGCTGCAAGAATAGCCATCTCTAATTTGCACAAGACTACCAGTAAGTCTTTTTCAAATACCATGAAAAGGCTTTACACCTATATTGATCCGAAAACCGGTGAAAATGCGCCTCTCATATCTAAGGAAGTTTATGGCATTATTAAAAAGAATGCAGCATTGCTCGACTCTTCCATTATTTATGACAGGGATTTTAACTATGACTATTTCGGTTTTAAGACGTTAGAAAGAAGCTACCTGATGAGGTTGGACCAAAAAGTGGTTGAACGACCTCAACACATGCTCATGAGGGTAGCCGTTGGAATCCACCAGGAAGACATTGAAGCTGCAGTTGAAACTTATAACCTGATGTCAGAAAAGTGGTTTACACACGCCACACCTACCTTGTTCAACGCAGGAACTCCAAAACCTCAACTATCATCTTGCTTCCTGTTAACCATGAAGGAAGATAGTATTGACGGAATATATGACACATTGAAACAATGTGCTAAGATCTCGCAATCAGCAGGAGGTATTGGTTTAAGTATCCACGATGTACGTGCTAAAGGATCTTATATACGTGGAACAAATGGGGTTTCCAATGGAATTGTACCCATGTTGAGAAACTTTGACATGACAGCCAGGTATGTCGATCAGGGCGGTGGAAAGAGAAAAGGCAGTTTTGCCATTTACCTTGAACCATGGCATGCAGATATTTTCGAATTCCTGGAATTGAAGAAAAACCACGGTAAAGAAGAATTAAGGGCAAGGGATCTTTTTTATGCTCTTTGGATCTCAGACCTTTTCATGAAGCGTGTGGAAGATAATGGTGAATGGTCGCTGTTTTGTCCTAACGAAGCGCCGGGTTTATCAAATGCCTATGGCGATGATTTTGAAAAACTTTATGAAAAATATGAAAAAGAAGGCCGTGCCAGAAAAACCGTAAAAGCACAGGATCTTTGGTTTGAAATATTAGAAGCTCAGATAGAAACTGGCGTTCCATATATACTATATAAGGACGCGGCAAATAAAAAGTCGAATCAGAAGAATCTCGGTACGATCAAATCTAGTAATTTGTGTACAGAGATTATGGAATATACCTCGCCTGATGAAGTAGCGGTCTGTAACCTTGCTTCTATTGCATTATCCAAATTTGTAGTTGACGGAGAATTCGATCATCAGAAGCTTTATGAAATTTCTTATACCGTAACCAAAAACCTGAACAAGGTAATTGATATCAACTATTACCCCGTTCCGGAGGCAAGAAACTCCAACATGAAACACCGACCAATTGGAATTGGTGTGCAGGGGCTGGCCGATGCCTTCATTCAGTTGAGATTACCGTTTGATTCTCCGGAAGCAAGAAGACTTAATGCGGAAATATTCGAAACGATCTATTTCGCATCCATGACAGCATCAAAAGACCTGGCGAAAAAAGATGGAGCATATGAGACATTCAAAGGTTCTCCCGTTTCAAAAGGTATTTTCCAGTTTGACATGTGGGGGGTTACTCCTGATTCGGGAAGATGGGATTGGAATGAACTAAAAAGAGAAGTGAAAAAACACGGTGTGAGAAATTCACTATTGTTGGCGCCAATGCCAACAGCTTCTACATCCCAGATCTTAGGAAATAACGAATGCTTTGAGCCTTACACCACTAATATTTATACAAGAAGGGTGCTTTCAGGAGAATTCATTGTTGTCAACAAGCATCTGTTGAAAGACCTGATCCAACTGGGAATCTGGAATGACAATATGAAAAACAGGTTGATCGCTGCAAACGGATCTATACAGAACATTCCTGACATTCCTGATAACATCAAGGAATTGTATAAGACTGTTTGGGAAATATCGCAAAGAGCCATTATTGATATGGCAGCTGATCGTGGGGCATATATTTGCCAGAGCCAGAGTTTGAATATCCACATCAGCGATCCAAATTTCGGTAAGCTCACCTCGATGCATTTCTATGCCTGGAAGAAGGGATTAAAAACCGGAATGTATTATCTAAGGACAAGAGCTGCTGCTGATGCAATTAAATTCACTGTCAAAAAAGAAGAGAAAGTTGAGCCTACAGTTGAAGAAGTTGAAGCTCAAAACCGAGCAGATATGTCCTGCTCACTTGATGATCCGGACGGATGCATCTCATGTGGAAGTTAAAATTGATTTGTAGTTAAAATATGTTTGAAAAGGCTGCCCATCCGGGCAGCCTTTTTTTCTGAAAGTCTATTCGTCCGACCACTCCAAGTGGTCAGACAACTTTCATGCCTGTGGGTGAATTCCCTCATTCATGAAAGTTTTATTCTCCCATCCATTTTTTAAATGAAGGAGCCTTTTCCCTACTCACATAAATCTCATCCTTCAATTCCGGATCCAGGTGAACTAACAATTTGCCATTAAAATAGGGCTCGATGCTTTTTACTGAATTTAAATTAGATATGATGCTTCTGTTGATTCTAAAGAATTTTTGAGGATCCAAAGTTGATTCCAGCTCCTCCAGCGTCTGTTCAACGGGAAAATACCGTCCTTCAAAAGTACACAGTAAAACCAGCTTCCCTTGTGCCTGAAAATAGGCTATTTGCTGGTCCTGAACGGATATCAATTTATTTTTACCCTTGACTAAAAAGCGGGTTTTATAATTTTTGTCAAGAGAAACTTTCTGATAGGCATTCTCTAAAATTTCCATGAGTTTTTCATTCCCAATTGACAGCCAGCTATTCATTTTGTCAAGGCTTTTTCTAAGCTTCTCCTCATCAACGGGTTTCAATAAATAATCAATGCAATTTTGCTCAAACGCTTTTAATGCAAATTCATCGTAGGCGGTAGTAAAAATGATTGGAGCGTTTACTTTGATCTTTTTGAAAATTTCAAATGATTGACCGTCTGCTAATTGAATATCCAGAAAAATCAGGTCCGGGGATTTATTAGCATCAAACCATTCAATGCTTGATTTGACACTGTCAATTTCTGCAATAATGTCAATCTTTCTTCCCGTATTTAAGAGAAGTTTCCTTAAGCGTACTCTGGCTGGCTTTTCATCTTCAATGATAATCGCTTTCATAATCTTCAGCAAAAATAAGAGGTACCGAAACCTTAAAATATTCATCTTTCGAAAGGACCTGAAGCTTTCTTCCAGTTAAGTATTTCACCCTTTGAGAAATATTTTCCAGGCCGGCTCCTGTACCATTATGATTATTCATCTTTTTGTTGATTTTATTTTGAGCAACAAGGCAATCATTTTCTATCCATATTTTTAATTCTAATGGTTCCAGCTGACTGATGGTATTATGTTTTGTGGCATTCTCCACCAATAGTTGTATTACGAAAGGCGGTATAATTGCTTCATTATACCTTTCAGGAATATTGATATCACACTGGAAATTTTCTCCAAACCTGATTTTTAGCAAATAACAGTAATTGTTGATCAAATCAATTTCTTCCTTTAGGGCGACAGTATCACTATTTCTATTTTGCAAAGAGTAGCGATAAACTTTAGAAAAGCTTTCTGTAAAGTGCACAGCTTTTTGTGCATCTTCAGGGATGATTGCCATCAAGGTATTGAGAGAATTAAACAGAAAATGAGGATTGACCTGATTGCTCAAAATCTTTAGCTCATTTTCAACCTGCAGCCTCTTCAATGCTTCTGTTTCATTTACTTTTTCCTTGTAAAGTTTGAAATAATCTAGTGTGAGGTACACCGTACAGACGATTGTAGTAACTGTTGTGCATGTGATATAATCTATCAGAAATTCAATATCGCTATTTGGAAAAAAATGCTCCTTCGACATATACACAACTCCCAATATGTAGATCAAAATCGATATAATATTGATAACAACCCTTAATACAGTTTTTTCTATACTTCCAATAAACCTGACACAAAAGAAGGTAATCGCTATGCTACCATTCCAGCAAAAGAAAGAATAGTAATAGGTAATGAATAGTCCGTCCCAACCACAGTCAGGTTTGGTAATGTACTCCAAACCAAACAGAATGCCGGTTAGAATTAGTATAAAAGCCTGATGCAGTAAAAGCTTGCGCCACGATATTTCATCTATGAAATTAATCATTTGTTAAAATAAGATCCTGTATTGAAGCATAGGCCAGAGACCCAATTGTGTAGTATAGGAAATATTTTGTGAATAGTCACTATACGACTGGTTGAGTACATTTTTGCGATCTGTAACATTCTGAATATCCAGCACCCATTCCTGGCTTACTTTTTTACCTTGTTTACGAAAAGTAAATTTAACATCTGCTCTAAAATAATAAGGTAATTTTTCTTGATAGGCATTATTGTACTCCAAAACTTCCTCACCCTTTTCAATGGAAGCTTCCAAATCGATTGGGATATACCGGGTATTTCCCGCAAAAGTTACTTTTGCGTCGATTGAAAATGTATTATTAGCCTTGCCGACATGCCATTCTTTTCCAGCAAGCAAGTTTGTTACATAATTCCCATTAAAAAGTGTATTTCGGGAAATCTCATCGGAACCTTTATACTTTGAATCATAAAACGAACCGGTGAACAATGAATACCAGCCATTGGAAAGGAACTTTTCGACTGTAATTTCAGCTCCCAGGTTTTTCCCGGTTCCATCATTGTATAGCGAATCCTCATCGGTAAAGGTAAAATCATTTCCCTGGTTGAGCATAGAGAAATATCCATCCCGGATGCTCACCGGTACGTTACTGATTTTTTGATAATACAGTTCAGTCCGTATCCTGAGATTATTCTTCGGAAATATTTCATAGCCCATGACAAAATGATCACTTTTTGTCAGACCAAGATCCTTGTTGGACGTTATCGTTGAACCGTCGGACAACCTGGTTTCATTGAAATAAACCGTTATCACCTGCACCTGACTGTGTTTTCCGTATGCAAGGCTTAGTTTTTGGTTGTCTCTGATCTTATATTGCATTCCTAGACGGGGTTCCATTGCAGAAGATTCCTCATTTAATAAATAGTTCATGTAATTCAGTCCTGAGTTAATGAGGAATTTATCATTGAACTTATGCTGCCAGGAAACATAACTTTTCAGAAGAAATGCCGGACCATTCTGATTAATGCCATTATAATTTTCGAGATCTTCAGGTCGCAGAATGCTTCTTTTCAGATTCATGAATTGCTGTTCAAGGATCATCCCCATGTTAATGGTATTACGAACATTAACTTTTTTGTTGAATTCAGAAGTCAAACTGATCTTTGATTGCGAAAAATTAGTTTCGGCCCAACCCTCTACATCGATCACCTCAAGATTTTCATTTCTCAAAACGGTGTCGATGTCAGCTATGAATTCGTTCCCAGAAACCAATAACGTATTGTTCCAATAGGTGTTGGAATTGAAGAAATGGAGGTAGGATATTCCGGCTAAACCTGTATTGGATTTATTATAAATGTCCAAATCAAAATCACCGTATAGATCTTCCTTGGCATCTTCTGCATCCGTTTCGCTACCTAGCAGGTCGATATGGCTCAGGCCTCCAAGGCCAAAGACCTTAAGATTTCCATTTTTAGTTGGAAAATTTAATTTAAAAGATAGATCCTGATAGTAAGGCACAGCGGTTCCCGTACCCGTTCCGAACCCCAATTCCTGCATAATTGCAGGGACGGAATATCGATAATTTGCCATATAAGAACTTCTGCTTTTCTTGCTGAAAGGACCTTCTAAGCCAACTTCCAAACCATTAAACCCTATTTGAAACATGTTTTCCATCTTTTCATAATTTCCGTTTCTCAGACTGAGATCAAAAACACCGGAGGTGGCATTGCTATACATTGCCGGGAAAGCACCGGTATAAAATTCAGAATTTGCGAGCTGATTATTGTTTAGAATGGGGACAGGGCCTCCTGTCGTGCCAGTACCGGCAAAGTGATTGGGATTGGGGATATCCACACCCTCGAGTCTCCATAGCAAACCGGTGGGTGAGTTTCCCCGAATAATGATATCATTTCGCCCGTCATTGACAGATGAAACTCCGGCAAAATTAGCAGCCATTCTTGCGGGATCATTAAAAGATCCTGCGTACCGCTGCGTTTCGTCAATATTAAATCCTCTGGCACTGACTGTAGCAAATTCATTTACTTCTCCGGAGAGTTTGTCGTTCGCAGAGATGACAATTTCATCCATCACCTCCACTTTTTCCTCCATGCCGACTTCAACCATTGCTTCCTTACCAATATTAACCAGAATATTGGGCATGACAACGGTTTCATATCCCACAAACCGAAAAGCCAGACTAACCCGACCAACCGGCACTTCATTGAGTTTAAAATAACCATCACTATCCGTAATGGTGCCTAGCACCGGATCACTTCCGATCACAACTACATTTACACCTGGAATGGGAAATTGTGAACCTGCATCTATAACCCTCCCCTTGACGGTTTGGGTTTGTTCATTTTTTTGAGCTTGTAAGCTGATTGAGAAAAGGGTGAGAAATAAAATAAGTAAAGTCTTCATGGTGTTTGAGTTGATTATCTTCCAAATAAAGGCAGTTATTTATTTCGTAAGTAAAAAAATACCATGAAGTGTATTAATTTGGGAATGAAACGTAGAGTTAATAGAACTAAAGTCTTTACATTCCAAGCGTAGTAATATGAAAACCATCTTTGCAGACCTCAATCTAACCACACCAGCGTTGCTCTTTCCAGCCATTTCCCTTCTCCTATTGGCCTATACGAATCGCTTCCTTGCTGTAGCATCCCTTATTCGTAAGCTGCATGAAGAATACAAGGAGGATCCAAATGCAATCATTTGGGATCAGATAAAAAACCTCAGATTGAGAGTCAACCTGATCAGGTTTATGCAGGGATTTGGAGTATCAAGCTTGCTCCTCTGTGTATTGACCATGTTCCTGATCTTTACCGGTCAAACAACCGCTTCCTACCTGGTTTTTGGATTGAGTTTAATTTTATTGATAGGTTCACTGGGAATTTCTGTGCTGGAAATTCAGATTTCTGTAAAAGCACTTAATATTCAATTAAGTGAATTAGAAGACTTAAATCCGGAGAAGAAACTAAAGCAATAAATTATTCCAAATAGGTATATCCATAAAGTCCGGATCGGTAATTCGATAAAAACTCTTTCCCTTCTTCTGCGGATATTTTACCTGATTTTACTGAGCTCGTCACCCAGGTTTCTACCGTCCGTACCATTTTTTTATGGTTGTATTGTACATAATCCAATACTTCTGCAACGGTTTCACCATCAATGATCTGGTCGATCTTATACCCCTTGCTGTCGACTATAACATGTACAGCATTTGTATCCCCAAATAAATTGTGCAGGTCGCCTAGAATTTCCTGGTAAGCCCCAACCAGGAAGACACCAAGGTAATACGATGAATCTTTTTTCAGATCATGTACAGGCAGATAGTACGAAAAATTTCGGGTCGAAATGAAATTATCAATCTTACCATCGGAATCACAGGTGATGTCCTGAAGGGTAGCCGATCTTTCCGGTTTTTCATTTAAGCGATGGATCGGTATGATCGGAAATATCTGGTCAATCGCCCATGAGTCCGGTAAGGATTGGAATAATGAAAAATTACAAAAGTATTTATCAGACAATAATTTTGGTAGCTGCCTGAGCTCATCCGGCACATGCTTTAATTCGCCCGACATCTGATGGATCTCTTTCGCCACCGACCAGAACAGTCTTTCCACCTGAGCCCTGGTTTTTAGATCTACCAGACCAAGGCTGAACCTGTCAAGAGATTCCTCACGGATTTGCTGAGCATCGTGCCAGGTTTCCAGCAATTTAGGCTGATTAAGATTATCCCATAAGTAGTATAATTCTTTAACCAGCTCATGTTCATTTTCTCCTATATCTTCATCTTCATCCCAGGTTGGTAGAGAGCTAGCTTCCAGTACTTCAAAAATGAGCACAGAATGATGCGCTGTCAATGATCTTCCTGATTCGGTCACTATATTTGGGTGAGGTAGATTGTGTTTATTACTCGCATCAACCATCGAAGAGATGGCGTCGTTCACATATTCCTGAATACTATAATTGACACTGCTTTCGCTATTGGCCGATCTTGTCCCGTCATAATCAACCCCCAATCCTCCACCAATATCGACAAAATCAACTTCAAACCCATTTTTGCATAGCTGGACATAAAACTGAGCCGCCTCTCTGAGGGCAATTTTAATCCTACGGATCTTTGTCACCTGACTGCCTATATGAAAATGGATCAGTCGCAGACAATCTTTCATTTTATTCTTGTCAAGAAAATCGAGCGCTTCCAGCAGTTCGCTGGAGGAAAGTCCAAATTTGCTCACATCACCGCCCGACTCTTCCCATTTTCCACTTCCTGAGCTTGCCAGTTTTATTCTAATACCAATATTTGGTTTTACTTTAAGCCTCTTAGCTACTTTGGTGATGAGCTTCAGTTCGTTAAGCTTTTCAACGACCAGAAATATTTGCCTCCCCATTTTTTGGGCAAGCAAAGCCAGTTCTACATAGTCTTCGTCTTTGTATCCATTGCAAATAATCAAAGAATCATTGTCTGTATTGATGGCAATTACAGCATGCAACTCCGGTTTTGAACCAGCCTCGAGACCTATGTTAAATTTCTTTCCGTGATCCACAATCTCCTGCACAACTGGCCGCATCTGGTTTACCTTGATGGGGTAAATGATGAAATTCTGTGCTTTATATTCGTACTCCTCCGAAGCTATCTTAAAACAGCTAGCCATTTTTTCAATTCGCGAATCCAGAATATCCGGGAAACGAATGAGCATCGGCGCGGACACATCCCTGATTTGCAGTTCGTCAACTAATTCTTTCAGGTCAACGGCAATGCCATCTTTTTTTGGAGTGACCTCCACATTTCCTTTATCATTGATTGAAAAATAATTGATGCCCCATCCATCTATGTTGTAGAGCTCAGCACTGTCTTCTATTCTCCATTTTCTCATTGAAAGAAAAAACTTTTTATTTCATTAATAATCAATTGCAGATTCGCAAAATTTACTAAAAAGTGTGCGAATATAGATGAATAATTGGGATTGTGGTCATATTTAACCATGAATTAAAAGATTGATAATCTACTTTTCCTATTCCTAGCTTTTATTTGACTTTTGTCTTCACTTTTGACCATTCTTTAAGCTGCCATTTTACCACGGCATCGGTCAGTTTGTTTTTATTTACATCAAAAATTTCAACATGGCAGTCTATGTCTGTTGCTTCATTCTCTTTTAGTGGCTCATACACATTTTTATTTAACCAATCGTTGGTGAGTGAAAACTCAGCAAATGCATTTGTCTTACCCTGGTATAGATATTCAACTTCGAGTTTTTTCAAAATAATCCGGTAATTTTTCATGCCGACTCGAGAAATCAACATAAAACCTGTTGTGAATTCACACAAAGTAGCCAATGCACAAGCATGTAAGCCATGTATATGGTTGAAATTTCTGGATTTATAAGGCAGATGAGTTTTGATTTTCTCATCAGATATTTCAACTATCTTAAATCCGTGAGGTCTATTGAAGGGGATCATTCTGTTGAGACCCATGTTCAGTATTTTGAGATAAAATTTAGAAGTCTTTGCCTTACCGATAATTTTGTTCAGATCCATGAACTCTGATTTTTCATTTAATTTCAAAAAAAATCATTCAAAATCCTGATTATATGGTATCTTTTAATGAAAGTTTTGAGGATGCTTAGTTTTTGGGAAAAGAATTCATTTCAGAATTTTGATTTCATCATCATCGGTGGTGGTATCACCGGCCTAAGTTGTGCCTTATCTATCAAAAAATATTTCAAAAAGTCGAAAATTGCTGTGTTGGAAAGAGGTTTTTTACCCTCTGGCGCCAGCACGAAAAATGCCGGTTTTGCTTGCTTTGGATCCTTCACCGAGATACTGGATGATTATGAAAACATTGGCAAAGACAAAAGTCTGAAATTGATCGAAGACCGGGTTCGGGGATTGGAATTGCTGATCAAAATGTTAGGCAAGAAAAGTATCGGCCTGGAAAACAATGGTGGTTACGAATTGATCTTTAAACATAACAAGGCCCTTCTTGATCATTTGCCTCAGATCAACAAGGATCTGAAAGACATATTCCCTAAAAATGCCTTTACTAACCAAAGTGATAAAATATCAGATTTTGGTTTTAAGACAGTAAAGAGGCTGATCTATACACCTTATGAGTCCCAGGTGGATACCGGCAAAATGATGTACAACCTGATTGAAGAAGTCAGCAGCAAGGGAATTTTTATTTTTACAGGAACGGAAGTCGAAAAATTCAAAGATCACGGAGACAATGTATGGGTCAAGCTGAATAATAAAATTGAATTGACCTGCAACAGGTTGGCTATTTGTACAAATGCATTTGTTAAAAAATTCCTTCCGGAACTGGATGTCAAACCCGGGAGAGGGCTGGTGCTCGTGACAAAGCCTGTGGAAAAATTAAAATTTAACGGTTCTTTCCACTTTGAAAGAGGGTATTTTTATTTCAGGAATTACAAGGACAGAATCATATTTGGAGGAGGGAGAAATCATTTTATTGACGAGGAAGAAACAACTTCTAACGAGATCAATGAAAAAATCCTGGAAATTTTGAAGGATAAATTAAATACTGTGATTGCACCAAAAAAAAAGACTGAAGTGGATTATGCCTGGACCGGTATCATGGCTTTCGGGTCAAATAAGTCTCCGATCGTTGACAAAATCTCACAGAACGTTGGACTGGCAGTGAGGTTAGGTGGAATGGGGGTCGCTCTAGGCACCCTGGCAGGACAAAAAATTGCATCACTTCTTACCGGCCAATAATAATTTTCATATCTTAAAGTTTCTAAATCTTTTAGTGGATGGAAGATGCGACTCGGGGGCCTTCAATTTTTGAGGCGTTAGTTCCCATTATATTTCTGATTTTTTTTCTTTGGCTGAATGTATTGTTATTTAGGGACGCAACGTTGGACGGGTCCAACCAGGTAATTTTGATATTTTCCGCCGCGTTAGCCGCTATCATTGCCCAGTTTTATGGAGTAAAATGGAGTAGTCTTCAAGCGGGAATTTTGAAAAACATTAACTCTGCCATGCCTTCCATTTTAATTCTTCTATTGATCGGAGCGCTATCTGGTACATGGATGGTTTCAGGTATTGTTCCGGCTATGATCTACTATGGCCTCAAGATCTTAAATCCTACCATTCTTTTATTTGCATCGTGCATCATTTGTGCACTTGTATCTCTTGCAACCGGTAGCTCATGGACTACGGTAGCAACTGTTGGAATAGCACTGATGGGCATTGGCAAAGCTCTAGGAGTCTCTGAAGGGATGATTGCAGGAGCCATTATTTCAGGAGCCTACTTTGGCGATAAAATGTCTCCACTTTCCGATACTACCAACCTGGCTCCTGCCATGGCCGGTACGGATCTTTTTACACACATCCGTTACATGACGCTTACAACCTTTCCTTCTATCATCATTACGTTGATAATATTCGTTTTTATGGGTTTTGGCATTGGAAAGAAAAACATAGGGGTTGATGTAAATGAAATTACAACAGCTATTGAAAGCACATTCTACATTTCACCCCTTTTATTTATTGTGCCCGCGGTAGTTATTTTTTTAATTGTAAAAAAAGCTCCGGCAATTCCAGCATTACTCGCCGGAATCGCACTGGCAGCAATTTTTGCCATTTTCTTCCAACAGGATATTCTTAGAACAATTGCAGGAGACGAAGGAGGTCTGGCGGCGAGTATTTACAAAGCCACACTTCAATCGATCTATGGCGATGTAAGCGTTGTCACTAATAATGAAATTGTTGACGAGCTTCTTTCTACAAGTGGAATGTACGGAATGCTGGGAACGATCTGGCTGATCCTGAGCGCAATGATCTTCGGTGGTGTCATGGACGGGGCGGGCATGCTGCAAAAAATTACAGCAAGTATCATCAAATTGGCGAGTTCAACCGGATCTCTGGTTTCTTCAACGGCCCTGACTTGTATATTCTTCAATACAACTGCATCAGACCAGTATCTGGCCATTGTCGTGCCGGGAAAAATGTTTCAAAAAATCTATAAAGACCGCGGGCTGGCTCCTCAAAATTTATCCAGAACACTGGAAGATTCAGGAACAGTTACATCTGTTTTGGTACCCTGGAATACCTGTGGTGCCACCCAGAGCCGCGTACTGCTGGTAGACACCCTGACCTACCTGCCTTATTGCTTTTTTAACATCATTAGCCCAATTATGACCATAATTTTTGCCTATGCCGGGATAAAAATTGCTAAACTTACAAAAAGTTCAAAAGAGATTGTCGCAGATGAAGCATAGCATTACCAAAGATGAAATCAAAAAACTGCCATTATTAAAGTTTAATGGCAAAATTATTTTGGCAAATGGCCATGCTGACGTAGATGAGTTTCTGAATGAATTATATTCCGGAAAGGTGGTAGGGTTTGATACGGAAACAAAGCCCACCTTCAAAAAGGGTCAGGTCAATCCCATTGCATTACTCCAGTTTGCATTAAATGGGAAGGCATTCTTATTCAGGGTCCATCAATCGGGAGTGCCAAAAGAAATCATTGACTTTTTATCGGAACCCTCTGTGATAAAAGTTGGAGTGGCATTGGATGATGATTTTCTGCAGCTTAAAAGACAAATTGATTTTGAACCAAAAAATACCATTGATCTCAACAAGCTTGCCCCCCAATTGGGAGTTGAAAACATTGGCGTAAGAAATCTGAGTGGGATTTTTCTCGATGGCCGTGTATCAAAAAATCAGCAAACCTCAAATTGGGAAAACCCGGAGCTGACCAAATCACAAATGATCTATGCAGCAACAGATGCATGGGTTTGCCTGAAGATCTACCAGCGGATGCAGCAATTGGGGATGGTTTGATTTGGAGATTTAGTGATCTGGTGATATTGTGATTTAGTGATTGTTGTTTTTGAATAGCAATTACTCAGTCCTGCTTTTATACTTTCTATAACTTAATTCTCTAAAATCGTGCATAAACTAATTTTATAATAATATTACTATAAATATAGTTGTATTATTATATTTATAGTTATACATTTGAAGCCATGAAGGAATTAACCCATGCAGAAGAGCAGGTAATGCAATACCTATGGAAGCTTGAAAAAGCTTTTTTAAAGGACATTGTTGATGAATATCCCGAACCAAAACCCGCTTATACAACGATCAGTACCGTCATCAGGGTTTTGGTCAAGAAGGGATTTATTGGCTTTGATCAATTTGGAAAGACGAATCGGTATTTTCCAAAGATCAGCAAGTCTTCATACTCCAAAGCAACATTTAAAGGTGTTTTTCAAAAATTTTTTGATAGTTCTCCCACAATGTTTACTTCATTTTTTACAAAGGAAGAGAAAATATCGGTGGACGAATTGGAAGAGATGAAGCAAATCATTGAAGAGGAATTAAAAAAGAAAAAGAATGATGGAAAACAGTGATATATTGATCCATATGGGACTTGTTGCCCTTTCCACTGGTGGATTTTATTTGTTGTTCCATCTATTGTTTAACAAAGGTCATCATTTTCAATTCAATAGAATTTTGATTCTGTCGTCACTGATCTTCTCTTTCATATTTCCATTTCTTTCTTTCAATGTTCATCAACCCTTCTTCGAAGCTGTCAATCAATTTGATATCCAACAGGTTACGGATCTTTGGGCAGTAGAGACATTAAAGGAAAATGAAATCACCGGAAAATTGGTAAAAACAGCCTTCAGCTTTTTAGCAGGAATATTTATCATTTACGCTCTTGGGGTATTGATTTTCTTCATACGATACATAGTAAAATTATCATCCATCATTAAAATAATCCGGCAAAATGAAAAAATAGAAAAAGACCAGTACACGATTGTAAAACTAAAAGAAGGAACCCCTACATTTTCTTTTGCCCATTTCATTTTCTCTGATCAGTTACCTGGCCCTCAAAACAAGGCCATTTTTGATCATGAGAAATGTCATGTGATACATAGGCATTCGTATGACCTCCTTTTAGTAGAGTTCCTGCTCGTTTTACAATGGTTTAATCCCTTCATTTATCTATTTAAGAACAGGCTGGTTGAAATTCACGAATTTCTGGCAGATGAAAATGTGCTGAAGCAAGGGCATGGAAAAGTTTCGTATTTGAAACATCTGGGCGCTGCAGCTGGTATTCATTTTCCTCACCAATTTACCAGCTCTTTTTACTCAAACATTTTAAAACGAATACAAATGATTAATAGAAATAAATCAGTAAGAATAAAATTATGGAAGGCTGTCATTCCATTTGTGTTTGCAGCAACGATTGTTTTTACATATTCCGGATTTAACGGTCAACTCATTGTGCCGGATAATCACCTTTTGAAATTGCAAACCGATCAGGCATTGCAGGTAAAATTCCATTTACCATTGAGAAAAGACAAACATTTTAAAGTCACTTCAGGTTTCGGAATGAGAATGCACCCTATTTTAAAAGAAAAAAGGATGCACAATGGAATTGACTATGCTGCTAAAAAAGGTGTGAAAATTTTTGCTTCTGCTAGTGGCGTCGTTCGTAAAGCCACGTATAATAAAAATTATGGAAACTATTTGATCATAGACCATGAAAATGGCTTCTCTAGTTTATACGCACAGATGGAAGCGATCAGGGTTAAAGAAGGTGAAAAAGTTAATGTCGATTACGTAATTGGTACAGTCGGAAGCAGTGGCCTTTCTACTGCCCCTCATCTACACTTTGAGATCATGAAAGATGGTAAGCATGTCAATCCGGATGATTATCTTGAACCTTATCAATAAAATTAGTTAACAATGTCACCGAGATATGAAATCTCGGTGTCTCTAAATTTCTTTATTTTTACAAAAACACAAAAATGAAAAACCAATTCTTGCTTCTCATTGCATTAGCATTCACCATTTCAACAGCTAACAGCCAGGACAAAAAAATTTGCGTTACCATCGATGATTTACCGGTTGTTACTTATGGTATTAATAATATCAAGTTCCAGCAAGAGCTGACAGAAAATCTTATTCGCACATTTGATAAATTTGAGATCCCAGCAATTGGCTATGTAAATGAAAGCAAGCTTTACAAAGATGGTCATCTCGACTCTGCCAGGGTTAATTTGCTCATCGAATGGGTTAAAAATGGCTATGAATTGGGCAATCATACTTACTCGCATCCGGACTATAATGATACACCGGATAGCCAGTATTTTGATGATATTCTGAAAGGCCAGCAAATCATTCAACCATTAATGGATAAATATGGCATGGAACTTCGCTACTTCAGGCATCCCTTTCTTCATGCCGGTGAAAATTCAGAAAAATTCGATGCACTAAATGAATTCCTTAATGCAAATCAATATGAAGTTGCACCTGTAACGATCGATAACGATGACTACATTTTCGCAAAAGCTTATCACAATGCTTACGTGGAAAAAGATAAGTCTTTGATGAAAAAAATCGGAAAGGAATATGTGGAATACATGGAACAAAAACTTCATTTTTTTGAGCAGAGATCCAATGACGTATTTGGCAGAAACATTATTCATTCACTTCTTATTCATGCTAGCTTTCTCAATGCGGAATACCTGGATGAGTTGGCGGCAATGTATAAGAAAAATGGGTACACTTTTGTATCGCAGGAAGAAGCCCTTAGAGATGAGGCTTATTCCACACACATCTCTTTTTATACCGAGTATGGCTTATCCTGGATATTCCGGTGGGGTATAAGCATGGGACTTGCCAATAAGGATTTGAGAAACGGGGATATTGAGGTTCCCGGATTTGTGATGGAGGTGTTTAACCGTTAATCAATCCGATTGCTTGACTCCATGAAGGAGGCTGATTTTCTCATAAACTTCATCCAGAATTTTAAGTCTGACATTCAGGGTCATTTTGCACCGCAGATCCATGACCTGATGGCTAATCTCAAGATCGTATTCCTTGATAATACGCATGACATCGTTTAGCTCCGGATACTGAAATTGGATATGTATTGGTTTTGTAATTAATTTCTCAACAATCTGGCTATTGTCGATGGCATCAGCTGCTGCAGTCTTATAAGCATTGATTAATCCCGAAACTCCAAGCTTGGTACCTCCAAAATATCGTACAACTACCACTAATGTATTGGTCAGCTCCCTGGACCGGATCTGACCCAATATAGGATCACCTGCACTGTGATTTGGTTCGCCATCGTCGTTTGAACGATAATATTCTCCATCAATGCCAATGATAAATGCATAACAATGATGACGAGCATCGTAATACTTCTTTTTAAGCTCATCCAGGAAGTTTTTAACCTGATCCTCATTGTCTGTAGGGTAAGCAAAAGCCAAAAACTTGCTCCCTTTTTCTTTATATAATCCTTCTGAGTATTTGGAAACAGTCAGGTAAGTATCTTTCACCGGTTCGGATTTAAATTTCTATTTTAAATACCCTTCTTAATGAATTGAAATTCAATTAATAAGAATTAATATTTAGTTGATCTAATTATGAGAAACTTTATTATTTTAACCATTTTAAGATCAACTGAGGATAAAAGGTGATACAAAATGCGTGTTTTTTATTCAAAAAGGCTTTAAAAAGTGAAAAATCACGAATTACAGGTTATTGAGAAACTAACGAAGGATGTTAATGATTGCTTCTACAAGACCTTGTTTAACGATCCGAAACATGTAATTCTCCAAAGCTCAGAAGCGCTTACCTACCAATTATTATTAGATAAGGAGCCTTCCGGAACCATTCATTTTATAATTGAAGATAAAGTTGCCTACAGCCCGGCCAGATCATTGTTTGGCGGATTTGCACTCTCCAAAAAAGTTGATCAGGAGAAACTAGAATTCTTTTATTCAGAAATTGAAGTTTCTCTAAAGAAAAAGGGGGTCATAAAAATTTCAATTATTTCTCATCCCAATTTTTTTAGAAAGGGGAGGTATAAACTTGCCAAATTCGTTTTGGAGAATAGAGGTTTTAAGAAAGCGATAAAATACAAGAACCATCACATTGAAATCTTGGGGAAATCGCTTCAGCCATTCATTCACAACATGGAAAGACGGAAGTTAAAAAAATGTAACAAAGCCGGAATGGAATTTTACCATGAACCCGTAGAATTACTGCCTGTTATATACAATTTCATTGCCGTTTGCAGGAAAGAAAAAAGTCAGCCACTGAATATCACCATGGAAAAGCTCAGTGAATCTTTCCAAAAATTTCCGGATAATTATTTCATTTTCACGGTGAAGAAAAGTAATGAGATCTATGCTGCTACAATTGCAGTGAAAGTGAATGAGTCCATTTTCTACAATTTTCTTCCTGCCAGTCCTGTTAAATTCAATGCCATCAGCCCCACAGTGAAACTGCTGGATGGGCTTTATACTTTTGCCAAAAAGAATGGATTTAAATTCATTGATCTGGGAGTTTCCACCACGTCAGATGGAAAAGATCAGTCCTCGCTCATCAAGTTCAAAAAACACATGGGAGGAAAAAGAAGTACAAAATTAAGGATGGAAAAGAATATCGATAAGTAAAGCTATCTTCCAATTTGATAACCCCCCTGTTCCCCTAAAATATTTCCACTCAATCTCAAAAGTTCAATTTCAGCAAGCTTAGCAACCAGCTGTGCATTAAGTAATCGGGTTTGGGCATCCACGTTGTTTTGCTGGGCTTCTCGCAATTCGAGAAAGGTCCCCACACCCAGTTTGTACCGGTCAATAGCAATTTCTTCGTTTTCTATCGCCACTTCAACGTTTTCCTTCTCAAGACCAACAAGCTCGATGCTATTGACGTAATTGCTGTATCTTTTTCGCAAATCCCCTAACAATTGTAGTTCGATTTCTTCCTTTTGTAACATAGTCGTTTCTCTTCGGATCCGGGCATTTTGAATTTGACGGTTTTTGTTAAATCCATCAAAAATATTCCATGAAGCAGAAAGACCATATGTCCAACCCTGGGTTTGCGAGCTCCTTAGCTGTCCTGCATCGTTGTTGGAAGTGCCATACCCGTACGCTACATCGAGATCAATGGTTGGGTATCGCAGGGACACAAATTCCTTGTACTCAGAATAGGCAATATTTTGTTCATTGATTGCAAATAAAAGTTGTGGGTTCAGGCTAACGATTTTTTCTTTAACATCTTCGTACAGCAACTGATCATTAATGGTGAAGGTATCGATCGCCACATAATTCAATTCCGGATCCTGACCCATTAAGACATTCAAATCAACGCGTGCCATTTGCAGTACTTCCCGCTGCACGATCAAGTCCGTCTGATCGGAATTGTAGTCAACCTGTGCTGACAGGTAATCGATTTTAGAACCTTTGCCAATTTCGTATCTTGACTGTGAAAATTCCGTTCGTTGTGCAGAAAGTTCCAATGTCTGTTCCAGCACACCATACCTCGCTTGCTCTACAACTACCCGATAATATGCACTTTGAACAGCCGCAACGGTATTTTCGAGTGCTATTCTGAATGACAATTCACCAGCAATTTCAAACTCCTCAAGCTTATCCTTTGTAATGAACATTCCCAAGCCGTCAAATATGGTCCAGCTTAGCTGGGCATCTGCATTAAACCGGTCAGATTTTGCCCCATCCCTCGAAACATTGAAAGTTCCTTCAGCACCCTGTATTTCCAAATCGACATCCTGACTTTGATAGACTTTACCAGCACTCAAATCGATAACGGGCAGGAATCCAGCATTTCCTATCGTATTGTTGTTTTGATCAATTTCATAGTTCTTATCTGCAATCCTTATAGAATAGTTTTTATCCAAGCCAGTTGCAATAGCTTCTTCGAGGGTTAGTTCCTCCTGTGATAAGACTTGTGATGAAAAAAATACGAGAAGTAGAAAAATGGTTATGGGTTTATGATGCATCATAATCAATTAAAATCTAGCCATTCGTTTCTCTTTACCACTAACGTAGGAATAAATTGCCGGTATTACGTATAGAGTTAATATTGTTGAAAATAAAAGGCCTCCGATAACTGCCAGTCCCATTGACACACGGCTTTCCGCACCAGCACCCAAAGCCAGTGCGATAGGCAGAATACCCAAAATGGTAGAAAGGCTGGTCATAAGAATAGGTCTGAACCTGGCTTCTGCTGCTTTGACAATAGCAGTTTTCACGTCCTCGCCTCTGGCTTTCCTCTGATTGGCAAATTCGACAATCAGGATACCATTTTTTGTCACCAGGCCAATCAACATGATGATCCCAATTTCACTGAAAATATTGAGGGTTTGTCCGAAAAACAATAAGGTGAGCAATGCTCCGGCCATAGCAAGTGGAACAGTAAGCATGATAATCAGCGGATCGCGAAAACTTTCAAACTGGGCTGATAGAGCCAGGTAGATCAAAACCAGGGCAAAAATAAATGCGAACAATAAGCTTGATCCACTCTCTTTGAATTCGCTGGATGTCCCGGAAAATGTTGTAGAAAAAGATTCATCCAAAACATCGCCTCCTATTCGCTCCATTGCTTCTATGCCGTCCCCGAGTGTTTTGCCTTCGACAGTATTGGCTGAGACTGTTGCCGATACAAACCGGTTATACCTGTATAATTGAGGCGGATTGCTTTCTTCCCTTAATTTAACCAGGTTGTCCAGCTGAATAATCTGCCCTTCATTATTGCGGACATATATGGATTGAAGGTCGATCGGTGCGCTTCTGTTTTCACGCGTTACCTGCCCGATGATCTGGTATTGTTTTCCATCCATGATAAAATATCCAAATCGCTGACCACTAAATGCCAGCTGCAGTGTTTGTGCAATATCCATGATTGAAACACCCATTGCGCGGGCTCTGTCCCGATCAATATCAATATTGATTTCGGGTTTATTGAATTTCATATCTAGATCAACAATTTCAAATGTTGGATCCTGATATGCTTTTTCCATAAACTCAGGTAGCACTTCTTTCAATTTTTCCAGGTTTGGCGCCTGCAAAACATATTGTACCGGCAAACCACGGATACCACCTGTTCCAATCGTTTCCGGCTGAACAACAAAAGCACGTGCTTTTGTATTCTTTTGAACAAAAGGTGTGATTTTTTGAACAATCTCATTTTGTGATCGTTCTCTCTGACTTTTATTTTTTAAAATGACAAAAAAGAATGCCGAATTAACGGAAGATGATGCACCAAACCCAGGTGAGGTGACAGAACCGATAAATCTCTTTTCCGGAACTTCATCCAGAATAACTTCAACCATTTCCAGCACATAACTATCCATGTATTCGAAAGTAGTGCCCTGTGGCCCTTCTGCAATTACTCTAAAGGCATTCCTGTCTTCCATTGGGGCTAGTTCTGTTGGAAGTTTTACAAACAAATAGTAAGCGATTACTCCCGTTATCAGCATAATGACAATTGCCAGCCAACGGCCTTCCATAAATGCCTCTAATGACCTATTGTAAAACCCATTTAATTTTTCGAAGAATGGTTCTGTCTTGGTATAAAACCAGGGTTTTTTATGTCTTGCCCGTAAAAGCCTTGATGACAGCATAGGTGTCATCGTCAACGCTACAAATGAAGAAATGATCACCGCAGCTGAAATGGTGACGCCAAATTCGCGGAACAATCTGCCCGTCAATCCCTGTAAAAATATAAGTGGTAGAAATACTGCCACCAAAGCAATTGTTGTAGAGATTACGGCAAAGAAAATTTCCTGAGTTCCTTCTTTTCCTGCCTTATGCGGTTCTTCTTTATCTTCAATCCTCTTGTAAATGTTTTCAAGTACAACAATCGTATCATCGACAACCAATCCGATTGCTAATACCACTCCCAATAGTGTGAGTACGTTGATCGAATAATCGAGAACGTAGAGTACAAAAAAAGCACCTATCAAAGAAACGGGAATGGTAATAACCGGGATCAATGTTGTCCTCCAGTCCCTTAAAAACAGAAATATGATTATTACAACAAGACAAAACGCCACAATAATTGTTTGTTCTACCTCATCGATAGACTCCTGAATGTATTCTGTACTGTCAAAAACCAGCTCTGCTTCAACATCGGGAGGCAAGTCTTTTTTAATTGATTCAAATCGTTTGTAAAACTCTCTTGAAATATCAATGTGATTGGAACCTGGTTGGGCAATGATGATTGGCATTACCATCGGCACTCCATCGCGTTTTAAGCTGGTACGCAAATTTTCAGGTGAAAGCTCCGCATTGCCAATATCCCTAAACCTTACAATGTTATTCCCTTCTTCTTTTATGATGAGGTCGTTAAATTCTTGTGGCGTTAGAAGCTGTCCCCTTGTACGAACAGTTAGCTCAGTATTCATCCCTTCCACCATTCCCGTTGGAAGATCTACATTGTTCCTGTCAACTGCATCCAGAACATCAATTGGGGTGAGTTGATAGGCAGCCAACTTCATTGGATCCAGCCATAATCTCATGGAATATTTTTTCGCTCCCCAAACATTTGCCTGACTTACTCCGGGAATTGTCTGATACCTTTCCTTAAAAATATTCTCTGCAATCTGGGTGAGCTCAAGTAATGATCTCGAATCGCTTTTGATACTTGTAATAATAATTGGCCATGAATCAGCATCAGCTTTCGAAACAATCGGTGGGTCCGCATCAGGAGGTAAGTTATAAAGTGCACGAGAGACCCGGTCACGGACATCATTAGCGGCAGCTTCAAGGTCCGTGTCAAGGTCAAACTCCACTGAAATGGTGCTTCTTCCGTCCCTGCTGACGGATGTTAGCGATTTAATTCCTGCAATTCCATTGATGGATTCCTCAAGAGGTTCGGTAATCTGAGATTCGATAACTTCAGAATTGGCGCCGACATAATTGGTAGCGACCGTAATGATTGGAGGGTCAACACTAGGGTACTCTCTGACTCCCAAAAAATTCAATCCCACAAATCCAAATATTACAATGACAATTGACATGACTATTGCCAGAACCGGTCGATCGATGCTAACGGATGCTAAACTCATGTTAATTGATTAAAGTTAATGAAACTGGTGAGCCTGGATTCAACTGAAGCAACCCCGAAGTTATAATCGTATCATTTGGATTTAGCCCTGAGACAATCTCGACATTTCTATCCGTTCTCAGGCCCGTTTTTACCTGTACTGTTTCTGCCCTTCCATTTTTGCTAACGAAAACCTTGTGTCCTCCAAGTTCAGGAATGACTGCCTCCGTAGGCACGAGAATGGCATTATCATAAGTATGAAAGATCAATTCTATTTTTGCAAACTGACCAGGCAACAGGGCATGATCTTTATTGCTACAAACTGCCCTCATACTCAATGTTCTGGTAGTAGGATCTACTTGTGGCTCAATAGCGTAAATATCTGCTTCCCTGTATTCCTCAACAGCATCCGTCACAAAACGGATCTTGTCACCAAGGTTGACTCTGTTGCTGTATTTTCCCGGGATGGAAAAATCGATTTTTGCCGGATCGATGTTGTAAATATTAGTAATGCTTGTAGTGGGAGTGATGTAGCTTCCTTCACTAACATGCCTTAATCCGACAATTCCGTTAAAGGGAGCCTTGATTTTTGTCTTGGCCAGTTGAGCCATGACAAGTTTCAGATCGGCCTCAGCAGTTTTGAGTTCCGTCAAGGATATGTCATATTCCTCCTGGCTGATGGCCTCTCTATCTAAAAGTTGTCGGTTACGATATTCACTTTGATCCAGTAATTCCTTTTGATTTCTTAATCGCTCCAATTGAGCAGATAGCTCATCATCCTCAATGCTTAGTAACAAATCGCCTTTTTTAACTGAACTTCCTTCTTTGAAATAGATCCTGACGATCTTTCCAGATATCTCACTTTTCAGTTCGACCGATTCGTTTGCGATAACAGATCCCGTAACATTGATTTTATCATCTATTTTTTCGGCTTTTATGACTTGGGCAGATACCGGAAGACCGCTGGACGATGAACGTTGAGGTGGCTGTTCTTCCGAACTTTCAGTAACAAACTGAGCCTTAATTTTTGGATAAGCGAAATATCCAATTATTGATATGATCAAAAGAATGGAAATCCATTTTATTCCACTTTTCATGTAATGCGATTGATTTGCTGCAGTGATGATTATACGTAAAAACTCCGGTGCAAAGTTATTTAAGTTAATACTATTCTAATAATAATATTTATGAGCGGTCAGAATGAATATTTGCTTTGAATAATTGCTCTTTAAATGAATAAGATGGGTCATTTATCTTTTGCGATAAATTGTGCATTAATTTCTTTGGCTAATTTCTCAGCAAATTTTGATATAAATTGAAGTTTTCATCATCAAAACACACAAAGTAGATATCCACATCTGAATGATCTTTCAGAAAGCCTTTGGCAGTTTTTATGGCAATATGTGCTGCCTTTTCTTTTGGGAAGCCGTAAACTCCTGTGCTGATATTTGGAAATGCTATGCTCTTGTACTCGTATCTTTCAACAAGTTTCAAACAGTTTAAGTAAGCTGATTGCAATAATTCTTCTTCATTCTTATTCCCTCCGTTCCAGACAGGTCCCACTGTGTGGATTACTTTCTTTGCTGGCAAATTTCCAGCTGTTGTAATAACTGCCTGGCCTGTTGGGCAACCTCCGATTTTTCTGCATTCTTCCATTATTTCAGGACCTCCAGCACGATGAATAGCACCATCTACCCCTCCACCTCCACGTAATCCGGAATTGGCGGCATTAACAATTATATCTGTTTCCATCTTTGTGATATCTCCCTGGATTAGTTGTATGGCCATGGTTAAAGGTCTTTGTTCTTCACATAAAATAACTCATACGTATCTAAAATCATAGCCGTCAAATATCCTTTTCCTGGTTGATCAACATAAACACAACCCGTGTCAATGGAAATCTCGTTCCATTCGCTTTTCATTTTACCTAAAAGAAATTCCAGCTCGACAGGTACATGCCCATGAATTATTTTTTTCCCTTCGATTTTAGACGGATCAACATTCATATCCCGGATATTCAGCATGGAGTAGGTGTCTTCAAATATTTCATTTGCATTAAAATCAAAACCAGCGTGGATAAGGAAGTGATTTTCCAGCTCAACAAAAAAAGGAGTCGCACTAAGAAATGAATAATAGGTTGATGGAATATCGGAAATGGTTTCACATTGGAAACTTCTCAAAGTACTATCACCACCTTTCAATATCCAATTTTCAGATTTGTCATCGCTTTTCCATGCGTCAAGCATCAGTTGGTCGTGATTCCCCCTCAGGCATTCCACTTGATAATTCTGTTTTTTCAATGAAATCAGATAATCGATAACGCCTTTGGAGTCAGGGCCCTTGTTAACATAATCGCCCAGTAAAAAAAGTTTATCCTCTTTGGTCAGCAGAATTTCCTTTTCAATCAAATAAACGAGGGTTTTCAGGCAGCCGTGAATATCACCGATTGCGATTGACCGGTTCAAATCTTTTGGTAAGAAGTTAAGATCCCCTTGATCAATGATGAGCTAAAACCCTGGTGTTCCATTTCATTCAATCCTGCAATCGTGCATCCCTGAGGTGTGGTCACTTTGTCAATTTCCCTTTCAGGATGCTGACCTCCTTCAATTAATAAGCCTGCTGCCCCTTTCACTGTTTGTGCGGCTATTTTTTGTGCAGTATTGGCATCAAATCCAATTTCAATTCCTCCCTGAGAGGCTGCCCGAATAAACCTGAGAGCGTAAGCAATTCCGCATGCTGCGAGAACAGTAGCTGCATCCATCAGTTCTTCCTGGATTATAATACTCGTCCCCAATTGATCAAATAATTTGACAATTTCGTCTTTATTGACTTTGTCACCATTATTCGTACAAATACATGTCATTGACTCCCTTATAGAAATAGCTGTATTGGGCATTGCACGGAAGACTGGTACGCTTTCACCGACTACAGTTTGCATATGACTGATGGAAATTCCTGTTGCAACTGAAACAAGTACATGATCTGATGTCAAAGCCGGCTTGATCTCATTGAGAATCTTATCAACGTTATAAGGCTTCACCGCAATAATAACAACATCAGAATTTTGCACCGCTAAAATGTTATCAGAATGAACATTTACACCGGATTCAGAAAGATGTTTGAGTAACTCAATTTTATGTCTTGTCACCGAAATATCCTTAGTTTCGTACTGATCTGACCTGACAAGGCCTTCGGCGATTGATGCACCTAAATTTCCTCCCCCGATGATGGCTATTTTCTTTTTACTCATGCTTCAAAAAGTTCAATTTTAAGCAAAAATACATTTTAATTCTTTCAGTCATAAATTTTACTGTGTATCTAAAATTTCATTTTATTTATATTGAATTAAAATGATTCGCGTTGACCGGTAAAATTTAACAGGCTGAATTGAAGAAAATATACCGATATTCTCTATTGTTTTTGACCCTCCTGAGCTACTCAAGTGTTTTCATATCACCTGAGAATATCTGGATTGCTGGCTTTTTATCCCTCACCATTCCTTTATTTATTATCTACCACCTGGCAGGGTTGATCTTCCACAGAAAAAAACGAAAAGGCACTTTTTACCTGCACCTTGTTCTGCTTGTTGTAGGTTTTCCATTTTTAAAAATGACTATTCAGATGAGCAACTGGGATGAGGATGAAGAAAACTCCTTCAAAGTTCTTAGTTACAATGTCCGCGTATTTAATAATTATGCACATCTCAATGAAGGATATACATCTTCAAAAAAAATGATTAGCTGGGTGATGGATGATGACTCTCCAATAAAGTGCTTTCAGGAATTTTATAATCAGGATAATTCAGAGATCTTTAATGTTACCGGCAAACTTAAACATAGCGGATGGAAACATAGTCATTTTAAAATAAGGCACCAGGACAGCAGAAATGGACAATTTGGACAAGCGATTTTCAGCCGCTATCCTATAGTTAAGAGTGGTGAAATAAAGGACGAGGATGGCAAGTTTTTGAACTCCATCTGGTCAGATATCATTGTGAATGAGGATACCCTAAGAGTTTATTGTATCCATCTCGAATCCATGGCGATTGATGAGGAGAACGTCACAGATGCGGAAAGAATTCAGAAAACTTATTTAGATACAGGCTACCGGTTAAAATCAGGATTCATCCATCGATCTATTCAGGTTAATTATTTGATTAAAAGTATCATCGACAGCCCCTATCCAGTGATCGTTAGTGGTGATATCAATGAGGTGCCATACAGTTACGCCTACTTTCGATTACGTCAGCGATTAAACAACTCCTTCGAAGCAAAGGGAAAAGGTTTTGGGTTTTCGTACAATGGCAAACTATTTTTTCTGAGAATCGACAATCAATTCCATAGTGACGAGATCAGCATTAAAAAATTTGCTACTCATCGAAAAATGAAGGAATCTGACCATTTTCCCATTTCATCCGTTTATTCATTGGAAAATTAAATAATTCCTAATTATCAATTAATTTTGCAGGATGATCGCGACGGGAGAAAAGAAGGATATCAGACTATTTGGTCAGGAAGAGCTGACCAGTTATTTTACCCAAATTGGTGAAAAGGCATTTCGGGCAAAGCAGGTTTACGACTGGCTATGGAACAAGTCTGCTACTTCTTTTGAGGAAATGACTAATCTTTCACTTAAAACGCGTGAGTTACTAAACGATCATTTTGAAATTCGCAGTTTGGTCGCTCACAAGGAGCAAATAAGCTCTGATCAAACCATTAAATCCGCCTTTAAACTTTATGACAATCATCTCATAGAGGGCGTATTGATCCCTGCTGAAAAACGCATGACGGCTTGTATTTCTTCGCAGGTAGGGTGTTCACTCAGTTGTAAATTTTGCGCTACAGGATTTTTGGATAGAAAAAGAAACCTGGATGCTCCTGAAATATATGACCAGGTAGTAGCCATAAAGAACCAGGCAGAAAAATATTACAACGCGCCGCTGACAAATATTGTTTACATGGGAATGGGAGAACCACTTTTGAATTATCAAAACGTGATAAAATCAGTGGAGCTCATTACATCCGAAAAAGGGTTAGGAATGTCTCCAAGAAGAATTACCGTTTCAACAGCTGGTATTGCCAAGATGATCAAAAAGCTCGGAGATGATGATGTGAAGTTTAACCTGGCTTTGTCGTTGCATGCAGCGAATGAGAAAAAGAGAAGTCAGATCATGCCAATCAATGAAAGCAACAGCCTGGAATCTTTGACCGATGCATTGAATTATTTTTACCAAAAAACGAAGAATAAAATCACACTGGAATATATCGCATTCAGAAACTTCAACGAAGGTCTGGATGATGCTGAAGAATTATACCGGTTTGCTAAAAAGATCCCTTGTAAAATAAATATCATTGAATACAACCCAATCGACCATGCGGATTTTAAAAAAGCTGATCCAGGTAAAATTGACCTGTTCAAAGAATACCTGGAAAAGAAAGGTCTGGTTGTTAATATCAGAAGAAGCCGGGGAAAAGATATCGATGCCGCTTGCGGACAATTAGCTAATAAAAATTAAAAGAAGAAGGCCGTTCCCAAAAAAGTAAGTTGAATGAGCTTATCGAAACGGCCAATCTAATCTATTCACTATAAACTTTTCCTATTCCATTGGCATCTACCGAAACATCTTTCGGGTGACCAAAATATTTTACTGATCCAACTCCGGATGCCCTCCCAATAAACCGATCTGAAGCGTGAACCTCTACACTCCCCACACCATCCGATTCAACGGAAGTGCTTTCACAAATCAGGTTCCTGGCATCATAGCTGCCGACACCTGAAAATTCCACTTTATGATATTTTGCCCTGCCCTGCAACCAGAAACTTCCCACACCATCAATTTCAGAGATCACACGATCAGCTTCAATATCAAGGTTTACCTGACCGGCACCTTCAAATTCTATCTTCAGATCGTCGGTATGAATCACATTTTCTGTCTCAAGATTCACCGCCCCGGTGATGATCAATCTGTTCAGGTCTTCAACTGCTAAATACACTTTTATAGAATTCTTCTTGGTAAAACGCTTATCATCTATTCTGATGGTTAGTTTATTATTCCGTACGTCCACCTCCAACTTTTCGTGTATGTACTCAGATGCTCTTATCTCAAGGTGTCCTTCATTTCCTTGCAATAGCTCTATCGAATATGGACCTACAAATTCAATTTCGTTGAAATACGAAACTTGATATGTTTTCCTTATTTGTTCACCGTCATTCTTAATTCCGGTAAAACTGTAGACTATATAAGCGAGGCCGAGGATAATGACAAGGTTGAGTAGAGTTTTCATGACATAAGTGATTTTTTTATAATTAACAGCCAACAGTTGTGCCATTTAGTTCAATATGCTTTGAAGGGGAAATAACCAGCATTTTTGCTAATCGCAAGGATAGATAGTGTTCGTTTCTGGACAAATATTTGCTCATTTTTTGACATAAAAATCAAATAAAAAGAATCCTTTGAAAACTAGAATTGGTAATTTTGCATTCCTTTTGATTCAGGGTCAGGATTATTATTTTTGTGGAAATTTAAGATAGAAACATGTTCGAGAACTTAAGCTATAAATTAGACCAGGCATTTAAGACGCTAAAGGGTCAAGGTACAATTACCGAAATCAACGTGGCTAAAACGGTCAAAGAGATCCGAAGGGCGTTGATCGATGCCGACGTCAATTATAAGGTTGCAAAGGAAGTTACTGATAATATAAAAAATGAAGCGCTTGGCCGGGATGTATTAATCTCCGTTTCACCAGGTCAATTACTTATTAAGATCACCTCAGAAGAATTAACACGTCTGATGGGTGGTAGGAAAGCAGATATCAATGTAAAGGGAAGTCCTGCCGTGATATTACTTTCCGGTTTGCAGGGTTCAGGTAAAACAACCTTTGCTGGAAAACTGGCCACTCATTTGAAAAAACAGGGTCAGCAGGTATTACTTTCTGCTTGCGACATTTACCGTCCTGCCGCTATCAATCAGCTTAAGGTGGTTGGCGAACAAATTGGTGTGGAAGTTTATTCAGAAGAGGACAATAAAAATGCCCTTGAGATCGCAAACAATGCCATCAAACGGGCAAAATCTTCAGGAAAAAGTGTAGTGATCGTCGATACCGCTGGCCGGCTGGCTATCGATGAGGAAATGATGAATGAGATCTCCTTACTTAAAAAGTCTCTCGATCCATCAGAAACACTTTTTGTTGTTGATTCAATGACCGGTCAAGACGCTGTCAACACAGCCAAGGAATTTAATGAAAGGCTCGATTATGATGGTGTAGTTCTTACTAAACTGGATGGTGATGCCAGGGGTGGAGCGGCATTATCCATTCGTACCGTTGTGGATAAACCTATCAAGTTTATCAGCACTGGCGAAAAAATGGAAGCTATCGACGTTTTTCACCCTGACAGGATGGCTCAGAGAATCCTGGGAATGGGTGATGTGGTTTCTTTGGTTGAAAAGGCGCAGCAGAATTTCGATGAGGAGGAGGCAAGAAGGCTGAACAAAAAGATCCGGAAAAATCAGTTTGATTTCGATGATTTCCTGAGTCAACTGGAGCAAATTAGAAAAATGGGCAATATCAAGGATCTGCTGGGTATGATACCTGGAATGGGTAAAATGGTGAAAAATATGGATATCGACGATGATTCTTTCAAACCTATCGAAGCGATCATTAAATCGATGACTCCACTTGAGCGGCACAATCCTGATATCATCAACGGCAACCGCAGAAAGCGAATTGCAAGTGGAAGCGGAACAACTATTCAGGAGGTAAATGGCCTGATGAAACAATTTGCTGACATGCGAAAGATGATGAAAACAATGAATAAACTTGGAGGAGGAAAAAGAGGCCTGGCAGCTCTAAGTCAGCTGGGAAAATAGTTTTAATTCTTCCAATGAAATGCCCTCATTTTTAGTAATCTCTAAATTATTAAATTGTTTTTCAGCTTTTATTTTGATAACATTGGCATGTTTAAAAATTAAAAGTATAATCAACTTTTAATATGTCTGGATTCTATCAGCCCCATCCCAGGTTTTTGCAGGCCATTGATTGTGTCATCTTCGGTTTCGACCTGGAAAAGTTAAAACTACTCCTAATCCATAGGGATTTTGAACCTCAGAAGGGCAAATATTCTCTAATGGGTGGCTTTCTTAAAGAAAGTGAAAATCTGGATGAAGCCGCCGGCAGAATACTTGAAAAATTAACCGGACTTGATAATGTTTACCTTGAACAGTTTAACACTTACAGTGAGGTGAACAGGGACCCTGCAGCCAGGGTAATTTCAACTGCCTACTATGCCCTCATTAAAATAGACGAGTCTGATCGGGATAAAACCCAAAGTCATGGAGCTGAGTGGTTTGACATCAATGAAATCCCTGAGCTTATCTTTGACCATAATTCAATGGTGGAAAATGCATTTGATATCATCAGACATAAGAGTAAGTTTTATCCTTTGGGTTTTGAACTCCTGCCTGAAAAATTCACCATTCCGCAATTACAGAAATTGTATGAAGTAATCAACCAGGTGAAATTTGACAATGCCAATTTCAGGAAAAAGATCATGTCGATGAACCTTTTGGTCAAACTTGATGAAAAAGAAAAAGAAGGTTCCAAAAAAGGCGCTTTTCTATATCAGTTTGACAAAGAAAAATATGATAAATTAATTCAAAGTGGATTTCTGTTCGAAATCTGATCACCATTCACAAACAGACTACTCAATAATAGTTGATTAATTTACAGTTACTTGAATGTTTTCAATTTCACCATTGAATTATTGAAACATTCCGTTTGTAATAATTCATTTGTGAATTATTTTTTATGAATGTTTCTTTCAAGCGGAAATCTTGTACAACTGATACTGATGGAACATTCATTTGATTTTTGTTCCTCGTAGCTTATAGCATAGAATATTATTGAGTGAGTTTTCATTTTTTGACTGAAAATGACTAAACGAAGTTTTTACTGGGTATTGCAAATAATTGGCTGGTCAACGTATGCAGCTATTAGTATATTTTTCCTTTTTCTTGCGGATAATTTAGCTGTACTCAACATTGCCAGTATCATCTTGTGGGCAATTTGGTTTTTATTTAGTACCCATCTGTTTCGCTCATATATTAAAAAGAATAACTGGTTAAAAATATCATTAAAAGGATTGCTTCCACGTATCCTGTTAGCAACATTTTTGTTGAGCATATCCAATTATATTTTCAATGTTATCACTCTTATTGCTTTTGACTTAATAAACTATGCCAATGATTTTTCGCCACTTCTTATCCTTACCAATGTATTTGCTATAATGGTATTCTATTTCTTGTGGACATTGGTATATTTAATTTACCACTATGTTGACAACTATAATAAATCACTCAAGTACGAAGCAGCGATCAACGAGATAGAACTCAATAAACTTAAATCTCAACTCAACCCTCATTTTATTTTCAATGCTCTCAATAGCATCAGGGCATTAGTTGACGAAGATCCGATAAAATCCAAAAAGGCCATTACTCAATTGTCCAGTATCTTAAGAAGTTCCTTGATATTAAATAAAAATAAGCTGACTGATTTTAATGATGAGTTAGAAACAGTAAAGGATTACCTTGAGCTGGAAAGTATTCGTCTGGAGGAACGCCTAAAAACCCAATTTGAAATTGAAGTAGGTTCTGATAAATTTAAAGTGCCCCCATTAATGATCCAGACATTAGTTGAAAACGGGATCAAACATGGCATTAGTCATTTAAAAGAAGGGGGCAAGCTTAGTATTCAAACAAAGGTTATTGATTCAAAATTGCATATTATTATAAAAAATAGTGGTCACTACATAAATGGTAAGCATAAGAAAAGCAAAGGGTTTGGTATTGACAACACCATTCAAAGACTGAATTTAATTTATGGCGACCACGCTTCGTTTAATATTCAAAATGATAAGAATAATACCGTTTTAACTGAAGTAATTATCCCACAAATCATATAAAAAGAATGAAAGCAGTAATTGTTGATGATGAAAGATTAGCCAGGAAGGAATTGATCAATTTATTGAGCGAATACAACAACATAGAGATAATTGGTGAAGCGGCAAATGCCGATGAAGCTGTAGAACTAATCGATCAGAAAAAACCGGATGTAATGTTTCTGGACATACAAATGCCAGGAAAAACAGGCTTTGAACTTTTAGAAACATTAGATCGGTCTCCACGAGTAATTTTTACTACTGCGTATGATGAATATGCATTAAAAGCTTTTGAGTACAATGCATTGGATTACTTGCTGAAACCCATCCACCAGGAAAGATTGAAAGAATGTATAACTAAAGTTAGCTCCGAAATAAAAGAAGAAGGCAGGTTTTCAGAGAGTAAATTAAGCCTGGAGGATAGAGTTTTTGTAAAGGACGGAGAGAAATGCTGGTTTGTTAAGCTTTCTGATGTGAGGTTATTTGAATCTGACGGAAATTATATCAAAGTTTACTTTGACAATAATCGTCCTATGATTCACAAATCACTAAATGCATTGGACAAGAAATTGGATGAAAGATCATTTTTCCGCGCCAGTAGAAAACACATCATCAATCTGAGCTGGGTAGAAGGAATAGAATCCTGGTTTAATGGTGGTTTATTGGTACGCTTAAAAGGTGGGGATAAAATCGAAGTGAGCAGGCGACAAGCATCAAAGTTTAAGGAGAGAATGAGTTTGTAAGACTACTTTTTGACCAACTCAATCAATTCATCTTCGACTTCCCAGTCTTTTGCCAGTTTTAACATCGCGGTTGCTTCCATTTCAGTAATGTATCCCTTTTTGTTGTTGGCTTTCCAGACAAGGTCGAGATAGGCTAATCGTTTTTCCTTTTCCAGTCTTCCGATTATCTTGTTGAGGTATTCTCTTGCGCGTTCAAACGCAGATATATAATCGGTCGCAATAAATTCGTTGGCCCATTTTAACTCCTCCCCCGCATTGTATTTATTTGCCGTTTCTTCCAGTATTTTTTGCTCATCTTCATCAAGCCCATGATAGTGAAATATCACTGATTTCAACAAAAGAAACGCCTTTTTCTCTTCGCTTGTCATCAATTCTTTCTTGAGGTTTACAAATATATAAGAATTTAAATTTGATAAATGTCTTTGCCCAAAGTTCTTAATTTTATCCCATTTAATGATGTCTAAATGCAATAACTAATTGCACAAAAAAAGGCTAACAATAGCTAGCCTTTTATTCATATATTAAAAATTCAATTTCTAATATTCCCATAGATTATGCTCATATTCAATTAACTGGTGCTCAATCTGCTGAGACTTAAGCAAAGCAGCCTTTGGATCCAGATAAGTGTCGGCGATCTGATCGTTCCTTGGATTAGAAACTTTGTAAATCCTTGCGTGGAATAATCTTAACAGAAAAGCATCCGACAGGTTTCTATGCTGAGCGGTGTTCTGCCTGTTATACCAAATTGCACGATCAGGCATGGTTCTGAAAAGCCTTTCACAATCTTTGTAGGCAAAAACACCCACTGATTGTTCGATCCCGGTCGCAACTGCCTCTGCAGGAATCACTATCTCGAGCGAAATAATATCATAGTAAAGTCGAGACCTTACTTTATCGAAAATCATGTCTTCCTGAACATTCATTATGGTCAATTCCGATGCATCGTAATATTGCGGACCAGTTGGTTCAGGAGAGGCACTACCTCCTCCTGTATCTCCCCAGCCGGAATCATCCCAACCGCTATCACCGAATCCATCGGATGAACCAAATCCATCATCCGCATCATCTTCTGGTAATTGAAGGTTTTCCAGGAATTTTTCCTTGGACATTCTTTTGTTCAACGAATCATCTTCGTAAACAGGAAGAATACCATCTTTTACAGCATCTATAAGGATTCTTGTTATTTCATTACTGGTCGAAAAAAATGCAGCATTCTGCTTTTCTTTTAAATCCATTCTTCTCCAAACTGTACGTTTGTACATCTGGTTTGCAAATGGGATTGGATAGACAGAATGTTCATTTTGACTTACTGGTTGCTCCTGAGCAAAGGCACCTGTTATGCCAAATGCTATCAGAAGGAAAACCATACTTAAAAACGAATTTCTCATAACACAACCTGTTTAAATTTGTTTTTTAACTAATTGGTATTTGCTTAATTCTTTGTCCAACACCAATGACAACATTTTCGGTCTTTTCCTGGAAGTTTTTCCTTTGAACACCCTTTACTTCGATTACAATTCTATCACCAGACCTCATTTGTCTCCATCCGGCAGGCAATCTAAATGAAGTGCCAGAAACTGTCTGACGATCCATCGCTCTTGAACCTCTTGCCCAAATGACTTCCCACTCAGATACCCTGTACCGCGCATCTTTTGGAAGTGCACTTCTGAAATCTTCGTCAGGAACTGCAATTAATGTCAACTCTCTTGGTGGTGTAGAAACACCCTGTTTTTCGTTCACATCTGAGCCATCTCCTTTCAACACGATATCTGGTTTAGGTATTCTTCGAACATTGAACTCAACATCGTCGATCAGTGAGCCATCATTGATAACACTTAAAGTGAATTTCTGTCCGGTAGGTACGCACATTACTTTGTTCCTTTCGTTACCCTTGATAGCCTGCCCACCTTGACCACGGAATGTAGGGTTGTAGGCCTCGCCCAATGCAGGGACATTCACAAATAATTCGTTACCGCAGTTTAGATATAATTGTTGAATTGCTGCAGACTGAATCTGAACCGTTGGCTTAATTACAAAATATTCATAATTCTGTTGATATTCCTGTCCATTGATATTGATCTTGGTTTGAACTGATCGTGCAATTCTTCCATCTTTATCATATTTAGCGCCCGCTGCTGAAGCCTTAAACTCTACCGTACCTACTCCCTTTTCATTAACCGGAATGGAATTGCCACCCCATGTCATAGATGGAGTAACGTTAGATGCTGATGCAGCAGCGTACATTTCAGCTTTAAATCTTGCCCCAGCGGCAACAAATTTAGACTCCGGAACAACTAATGGAACAATGTTATCAAAACTAACATCAGTTGCACCAACTTGTCCTGCCAGATATTCCAAAGCTTCGGTCTCATAGTCCATCACTTTACTTTGCAGCTGACTGAAAGATGCCAGACCACCGGCAGCCGGTGTGCTTTCAAAATAAAGCTGACTGAAATTCTTGTCTCTTTGATTTCTAACCAAACTATAGTAAGGATCATCCCGACCGTCTAGCGCAATAGGCTTGAATTTTGCCGTATCGTTTGTAAGTTCAGATAAGTATGCCGCATAATTATTCAGCAGATTTTTTAGGGTATCCCCTTTTTTCTGTTGAATCATCATAGTAGCAATATGATCCATATCCTGAGCACCTTCCATTGTTTTTGCAATGGAATCAGAAAAACCACCTGTTTCGGTAATTAGTTTTTGCTTCAGGTTCTCAATATAACTCATTATCGAGGCAGTTTGACTTCTAACCTCTTGGGCTGTATTTAAAACTTTAACCTCCTCAGGCTTGTCACCTCTTTCACTGACTTTTTCTTTTATAGCTCCGATAGTCTTTTCATTTTCCGATCGGAACTTAATATTTTGCTGTTCTAGCGCCTGATTAATTTGAATAAATCTATCAAGTACAGCAGAGTCAACATTAAGAGCAAGCATGGCGGTCAATACCAGGTACATTAGCCCTATCATCTTCTGCCTGGGAGTTTCTTTACCTCCTGCCATAATCTTTTATTCTTTTTTGGTTCTAAATTAATTATGCTTTCATTGCGTTGATCATTCCACCGTAGATGGAGTTAAGTCTGGACAAGTTAGATGTTAACTTGTTGATTTCAGCCTTAAACTGTTCAGCGTCTGTGGAAGCCTGAGCCATGTTATCCATGGATTGAGTCAAGTTAGTGTAAAACTTGTTCATTGCTTTGATGTGCTTGTTAGCATCCTGAAGCTCCATCTCATAAACAGCATTCAATGCTCCAAGATTTTTGGTAACGCTCTGAACCTGAGTGTGATACTCCCTGGTATCATTCTGCGCGTTCGCCATTTCAGCTGTAGCATTTTTAGAAACCTTCGCCATCTCAACCATCGAAGTCACGGTATCAGCATATGAACTGTTCATCTTTCTGATGTTTTCAGAAGCAGCTTTTACTGATTGTGAATATTCATTAGTTGAAGAAGCAGCATCACCCAACTGACCCAGTTTGTTAGTTGTATCTGCAAGGCTTCTCATTCCACGACCTAAACTGTCAACCAATTCAGGACCAATTTTATTGCTTTCCAATAATGTATCTAATTTCTTGCTAACTGATTCTCCTCCAGGCTTCAAAGATTTTCTTTGTGCCAATGGACCTTCGTAATCATCAGCTAATTCAGGATAAACTTTTGTCCAGTCAAACTCCCTTCCTCTTGGTTCAAAAGCACTTAAGAAAAATATAATTGCTTCAGTTGACAACCCAACACCCAACATAGCTCCAGCACCTGGTAAATGAAGTAATTTAAACATCGCCCCAATGATAACTATTGCAGCTCCTATACCATATACTTTTGGCATGATAACTCCATACAATAATTCGACAAAACCGCCTTTCTTTTTGCTCATTGCTTTAAATATTTTATAGTTTTATTTTTTACTTTAATTAAAATTCGCTTCCTGTAGATCGACCCAAATATGTCATTGCACATCTGAAGCCTATGAAAGCTCTTGTTGTATCTTTGTTTTCAAATGATCGTGTTCCCGTTTCAAGGAAGTACGCAATGTCCTTCCAGGAACCCCCTCTGATCACCTTATCGGTAATCTCTTCATCATAATATGTTGGGTTCATATCCCATACCAATGGAACTGATGCAGGGTAATATGCATCTTCGCACCATTCAGAGACATTCCCTGACATATCGTACAATCCGAAATCATTTGAAAAGAATGAATACGCAGGAGAAGTATATGCATATCCATCATCGTAGTAATTACCTCGACCAGGTTTGAAATTGGCGAGCATACATCCTTTAGAGTTCCTTATATAAGGACTACCCCAGGGATACTTTGCCATATCCCTTCCACCTCTCGCAGCGTACTCCCACTCTGCCTCGGAAGGTAACCTAAAGTTGGGCATTGCCCATTCGCCAACACTAGCCCTGAAATCATTCAGGTAATTTGTTCTCCAAGCGCTAAAGAATTTTGCTGCTTCCCAATCTACTCCAACTACAGGGTAATCATCAAATGCAGGATGCACATAATAATATACCATCAAAGGATCACCCATATGGTGGGCAAAATCCTTCACCCAAACTGTCGTATCCGGATACAATTCGTCCATCACGAAGTCTTCCCCCAAAACCTGGAGTGAATCCGCCATGATGTTATCCATGAATTGTCGGTACTCGTTGTTTGTGATTTCGGAGTCATCCATGTAAAATGCTCCAATGGTGATCTGTTTGTTGAAGTTAATTTGGGAATGAGCGATATCCTCATCGGCTTGTCCCATGTGAAACGTCCCTGCCGGAACCGGAACCATACCATATGGAATAACCATACCAGTCCATTCTCTTCCCGGCACTCCAACTAACTCTCCGTTGTCTCCGCGGCCTCCTCCTCCAAAAAGTCCACACGATTGCATGGTGACGGCCAAGATTAAAAAGAGCGAAGTTGTTCTGCTAATAACACCTATTTTATTCATAACACCTTGATTAAAGAAAGATATTAAAATTTCATTTAATATTTAAATCTCCAAGCTTTAAGGTTAAAACTAAGAAAGCGTGAATATAGTATAAATATGTAATAATTAATATTTCATATTGGATGAATACAATTACTAATGTAACTTTTCATCAACTATTTCACTATAATTTGCAGCGACTTAATGCCTAAATCGCGGCGTTCTTTGTATAGGCTTTCCGCCACCTGTTACTACGGGAAGCTTATAACTTAGCTGGATCTCATGCGATGTTGCTTGCTTTGCCTTTTGGGCAATTAAAACGTAATCAAACGAGTATCCTATACTTAAAGCATTGTCTTTTAAAAAACTATACCCGAGAAGAGCCGATACAGCTTCAGAATTTCTGTACGACAAACCTCCCCAAAATTTTTCCCTATATGTACCTATCACAGAAAGATCAAAAGTATATGAGTTGAAATCTGTGATAAAGAAAAATGAGGGTGTAAGAACTATATCGTAATTTAGTTGATAGTTATACCCACCTGTTACATTCAGGTGATTAACTAACGGGTTTCTCAATGAATCAGACCCAAAATCAAACTCAGATTTCAAGATATGGTTAAGGCTGACGCCCCCAAAATACTTCTCTGCCTGGTAAAATACACCAACTCCCATGTCCGGTCTGTACTGTGATTCTTTACCATCACCGATTAGGGGATCGTTTGGATCGATTGGTCTGTATTCATTAAAATTAATAGTCTGGGAATAGATACCCGCTTTTAAACCAAAACTGAGCTTGGCCGGACCGATTACTAAATGGTAGGCATAACTTGCCTGAATATTCAAGTTATTCTGCGGACCCAACCTGTCATCCATCACATAAAAACCAACCCCACTTCTGAATCTGAGTATGGGTGCGGTAAATGTAAATAAGGTAGTCTGTGGAGCTCCGCCTTCATCAAACGTGCCCTGATATCCTAACCATTGGGACCTATATAATACTGTCATCTTTGAAACTCCTTCCACCCCAGAGTATCCCGGATTGTTATATACATTATTAAACATGTATTGTGTAAACACAGGATCTTGCTGGGCAAAAGAGTTCGTTCCCCACGCAGTAATCAATAAAAAAATCAACGTTAGTTTCCCGAAAAATTTCATGGTTACAACAATAGAAATATTATGTTACGAAAATCAGCCTAATTACATTTTAATCATTAAATGTAATATTTAAAATGTTGTTTTACTAAAAATCGTATTTTTTTTGGGGTCGTAACAATTACAAACCATTTGCTTTTTTTATGTAAAGCTCTATGGCTCCGGTCATTGAGGGTGCGTTTGGCATAGGTGCCTCAATATCAAGGGTTAAACCTGCCTCTTTTACAGCTTTAGATGTAGTGGGGCCGAAAGCTGCTATTCGCGTATTATTTTGTTTAAATTCAGGGAAATTGACAAACAATGAGTTAATTCCTGACGGACTAAAGAAGGCAATCATATCATAATTTACATCTGCCAGATCCGACAAATCACTTGCGACAGTCTTATAAATTACGGCCTCTGTAAACTTGTATCCGTTCTCTGTCAGGAAATCCGGAATGTCCTGTTTCCTTATATTTGAACAAGGGAAAATATACTTTTCGTTCTTGTGCTTTTTTAATATTTCTATTAAATCAGTTGCTGTTTTAGCGCCAGTAAATATTTTCCTCTTACGTATCACAATGTATTTCTGCAGGTAATTGGCAGTTTGTTCTGAAATACAGAAATATTTCATATCCGGTGGCATTTCTACTTTGCTCTCTTTGCAAAGTCGGAAAAAATGATCAACCGCATTTCTGCTGGTAAAAATTACTGCAGTGTGACTTAAGATATCGATCTTTTGCTTTCTAAACTCCTTGATATCGATCGGTTCAATGTGAATAAATGGCCTGAAATCAACTTTAATGCTGAACTTGCTGGCCAATTTAAAATAAGGACTGTTTTCGTCTTTCGGGTCGGGTTGTGATACAAGAATGCTCTCTACTTTTCGCAATCTGCTCTTATCAAAGGTACTCATGTCTTTTCTTCTTACTTTAAGCGAAGCTTCAAAAAATCAAATATTTTAACCCAATAATGATGGGTATCATTTCAGTGGTGCAAAGGTAAGAAAATAAATGTACTTTTTTAAAGGTGGCGTGCTTTCCTATTCGAATAAATAAGATAATAAACCTCGTAAACATGAAAATTATGGTAATTTTCACTAAAAGGCTCAAAATATTTTCTGAAAGGTATGGTAATGATATTATTGTAATTGAAGTAATACCTAAAACAACAATGAAAAACATCATCGACATCCTCATATACTCGTAAAAATAGTAATTTACAGCTGAGCCTAAATCAAACAACATCCCTATGTATTTAATGAATACATACTTTATAAGAAATGCAAAAAGGACTAAAAAAGTTAGCGTCGACCAGTTAAGAATGGTTGAGTGGAATATTTCTACCTGAGCTGCATAACTTCTGAAAGCAAATCGAGTGATCAACAATACGAAAAACGAAATGATCCCTGAATGGAACAAAAATAGGATCATATTACCTTGAGAAAATAACTTTAATCTGTAAATACTTTCATCTTTTACCCTGCCAGACAAGATCAGGTCCAAAGAATAAAAATCATTGAAAGCATTTCTATTTGAATTCAGAAGAATCGTAAAAATGACTAGCAATATGATAAGTATAAATAGGAAATCACTTAAGTTATGATTTGTCTTAAGAGTGTTTTGCAAAATTTCATTGGGTGAATTGCTGATAAGTGATTCCTTGACAATAGTCGTTTTTAACAAATCATAAGATTTATTCTTAGAAAATATTGTGACGAGCACATTTTCATTGGAAAAAACATCTTTTAAACTATCAACGTCCCAAAAAACTCCCTGTTTTGCCTCAGAGGCAAAAATCAATTGTCCTTCTATAAAGACCGAAAAGGGGTATTCATGAGAAATATCGATCTTCTTTCCACTAAACCGGTTAAAGTCAAAACTAAAGTGAATGGCTTCGGGGTTTAAACCATTTCCCTTTACATATGGAAGTGATAGATCGCCCTGGTTGAAATACCAGGTGTCTTCCAGGTCATATATATTGATGATCCGTTCTGCATACGATGCAGTTACGACAAATATGAAAGTAACTAAAAAAAGTGTCCTCTTCATTTAATGTTTCAAAATCTACCTGTATAGCCAAAATGTATTTTGGCCGAATTTAAAGAAAATATCTGTGTTTGGGATTTTCCTATCGCCAATACAAAACTAAATATTCCCGAATTGGTTCCGAGGTTCATACCCAAGCCGGTTCCAAATGGAAAATCTGTTTCCTGATCATCTATTGTACTATTAACTATTCCCTGATCGAAGAATGCGAAAAAATATGTGTCAGAATTATTCATGAGTCTGAATTCCACATTACCAATCATATAATCCGAAACAAAGAAATAGTTTTCATTGAAACCCCTTATGGTTTTCAGCCCTCCGATCCGGAATAAGTCATTCACAAAGATATTACTCCCGAATAAGTTTCCCGAACGCAATCTTAACTTTAATACATATCCTCTGTGCAGCGTAATATATTTTTCAAAATTGGCCATGATTTTATATTGCGTGGATTTGATCTCTTCCAAATCATTTGGTGAGCTTGATTCGGTTATCGGAAGATTTGACTTCTTTTGTCCAACAAATCCACTAATATTTCCTTTCCAACCTCTTTGAGGATACCAAAAATCATCTAATCGGTTTATTCCATAAGTCAGCCCGTAATAAACCAGATTGTAATCGTTGAACTGATTATTAGTTAATTCTGAAGTATTATCTGACAATAGGTTAGAAGATTCGAACTGAGACTTAAAAGCAATAATCTGTCCGGGACCAGGTTTAAAATCTATTGCCAATGTTGTATTTCTATCTAAATAAATAGTGTCTTCCTTTAAAAGGTTAAAATCTACATTGACTCCAAGCGGCATGGTAAGAAATCTGGGATAATAAAATGATGCATCAAGCGTCTGTGAGTTAACATTGACTTTCTGCCAATCCAGGTGAAGTTGTTTGGCGGATGAAAACAAATTATATAAATGAAGATTCAGGCTACCCGTAATTAACACCTTGGAACCATCACGCGAATTAGGAAACACGCCTAAGATACCATCAACATTATTGACCTTTCTTTCACGGACATTTACCCTTATCCTTGCCTTATTTGAATAAAAATTCACCTCGGGTTCACTTTCTAATTCCAAAAATGACAATTCCCCGATCTTTTCTTCTATCAAATCAATTGTACTTTGGTCAAACCTCTCTCCGGGAATAATATTTAAATAATTCTGCAACCAGTTTCTTTTGAGCTTTATTCTCCCGTCAATTGCTAAAGAGTCGTAAGTCATCAGCGGTCCCCTCCACCAATTTATACTGGCCGATATTTCATTTCCAGTTATATTGATAGAATCCAATTTTACTGTGGCAAAAGGATATCCGGTATTTTCTGAATAATTAAGGACTTTTCGAAAAGTTTCTTCCAGATATTGAATTTGAAAAGACCTTTCTTTTTCATCTGAACTGAGTCCAAATCTCTTCAATAACTCCTTGTCGATATTTCCTGTTGACAGGTGTTTAAGATTATAAATTTCTCCCTTGTATACAGTGCAAATAGTATTATTTTCAACAGTGGCAATCTTTAGAATAGTTGCAGCCAGAAAACCATCAAAATAAAATTGATGCAGTCTTTCATTGATAGATCTTTGGACAAGTGAGCTGTCTGCCACGCTATACTTTTCCACTGTAGTATCACTCCTCTCATCTATAATTTCAAATATTAAAGTAATTTTATCCTTTCCATACGTGTTACAATAAAAACTATGGATAGCAGATAAAACCAATAGGGCCAGGCACACTCTTTTCATCAAAAATAAAACTAAACAATTTGGCTGGAATTTATATTCATATCCCCTTTTGCAAACAAGCTTGCTATTATTGCGACTTTCACTTTAGCACATTACCCGGTCAACGAGAAGCAATGGTCACTGCCATCTTATCCGAATTGGAAATGCAGAAAGGCTATTTACAAAATGAAACCATAAATACGATTTACTTCGGTGGGGGAACCCCAAGTATTTTAACATCTGGTGAATTGGGAAATATTTTAGAAGGGATTAATAAAAACTTTTCTATTGCCAAAAACCCTGAAATTACACTCGAAGCGAATCCTGATGACCTTTCCCTGAAAAAATTGCAGGAACTTTTCCAACTCGGAATAAACCGGTTGAGCATTGGTGTGCAGACATTTCATCCCGAATTGTTGAAATATTTGAACCGTGCCCATGATGAACACGAAGCAATTCACTGTATTTTAATGGCTAGAAAGGTAGGTTTTGAAAAAATCAATATAGATCTCATTTATAATATCAAATCTGATCAACATCAAAGTCTCAGGTACGACCTGACAAAAATAATGGAATTAAAACCTGAGCACATTTCTGCTTACAGCTTAACGATTGAACCGAATACCGTCTTTGGTAACTGGAAGAAAAAAGGAAAGATTAAAGAAGTTAAAGACGAATATGCCGCCAGGCAATTTGAATTGGTCGCCGAAGTGCTGGAAGAAAATGGATACGAGCAATATGAAATATCAAATTTTGCTCAAGATCAGAAATATTCCCAACACAATTCTAACTACTGGAAGCAGGTAAAATATCTGGGAGTAGGACCTTCAGCCCATTCTTTTGATGGACTTAGCAGGCAATACAATGTCGCCAACAATGCCCAATACCTAAAATCAATTTCTTCGGGTAATATTCCGGCAACCAAAGAAATACTTGATCGCAAAACCCTGGTTAACGAACATATTATGTTAGGACTTCGAACCATGTGGGGTTGTGATCTTGAATTGCTAAAAACCAAATATGAATTTGATCTGATCCATCAAAACGAAAATCTTGTAGATGGAATGTTTAATAAAGGATTAATAAAATTAGAAAAAGACAGGCTCCTCCTTACTAAAAAAGGAAAGCTTCTTGCTGATGAAATTACTGCTGAACTTCTTTGGGTTTGATGTTTTTTTTCTTTCCAAAAAAATACATGTACCCTACATTAAGGCCATAATTCCTGTTTTGTGAAGTTTCAACTGCCTCGCTTTTATCCAGGAAGATATTTCCGTATCCATAGCTATAAAATCCTTTAACTTCTATCGCCCCAAATGGAAAATAAAATTGAAAACCTCCGCTTCCTTTTAGGCCGTAATCCAATCTATTATCTACACCATCCTGCCATTCAAAGTTTGACTCCGATTCTATTTCACCAGTTTCAATATTTTTATATTGTTCTTTTGAACTTAGTGCATAACCGAAATAAGGACCTCCTTCCAAAAGGATTCTCACCTTTTTGCTCCCAATAATAAAATGTGTCATAAAAGGAATTTCCAGGTAATTAATCTCTCTAACATGCTCCTGGTCATCAACCTCGCCTTCAATAGCTGAAACATCTCTCCAACCTTTCCTGGAATATAAAAATTCAATGTGCATCCCAACATGCTTTTCACTGACATACCGAAATACTGCTCCAAACTGGTAGCCTGTTATTGTTTCCACATCCCTTGTTCGGTAGTCAGGGCGTTTGTAAATCTCCGCCGTTGAAATATTCGCTCCACCAATAATACCTACGGCTATCTGCGCAAAACTTTGGTTTTGAATGGATGTTACAGCTAATATTAATATGAATGCGAAAAAAGATTTCATCTTTGACCTAAAAGTGAAAACCAAAATTAATACTTTAATTTTATTCTGATCATTGTTTCAATATCAAATTAAATATTTTATCTTTGCCGCTCGTTTGAAATTTCTATAAAAATGGGTGGAACAAGTCTCAAAAGGAAAGCAAGAAAAAACAGAGTTGTAGCTAAGCAAAGGTTACAGGGAATAAGTTTGAATACAGCAAAACCTGTAATCAAAAAAGTTGATGTTGAAAAAATCAAAGAAGAGTTTGACAATAAACCTTCTAAAAAATCAACATCTGCCAAAGGTGAAAAGGCTGAAGAAGCTAAGGAAGTAAAAGCTGAAGCTGCTGTTGAAGAAAAAGTAGAGAAAAAAGAAGAAAAGGCTGAACCAAAAGCTGAGGCTACAAAAAAAGAAACCAAGAAGGAAGAAAAAGCTGAAGAAGCAACTCCTGAAAAGAAAACTGAAGAGCCCAAAGCGGAGAAAAAGGAAGACAAAAAAGAAGAGAAAGAAGGATAATCTCTTCGTTTCTATAAATAAAATATCCTTGCATTTGAATAGGAGTGCAGGGATTTTTTTTGTTTAACCCGTACCCGAAATAGGCTTTATCTAACGGCTATTAATAGTCAAACACAGTTTGTACTACTGATTTTTACATCCTGCCCCTTTTACCTAACTCCACCACTTTCATATCCATAATTTTGCCATTTGCAATTTCCATTTTAATAATGGTCCTCATTCTGTGAAATCCCTGCTGTCCCGCTGCTCCGGGATTGATATGGATCAGTCCAGGTCTTTTCTTGTCAGGTATGACTTTTAAAATATGTGAATGCCCACTGATAAAAATTTGTGGTGAAATGATGTCAATTTGTCTCCTGACCCTTGGTTCATAACTAGGCGGATAGCCGCCAATGTGCGTCATCCAGATCTTCAGTCCTTCCAACTCAAAAATCAGATCTTCCGGATAGCGTATCCGTAACCCCTTGCCATCAATATTTCCATAAACAGCTCTGAAAGGTTTAAGTTTACTTAATTGATCGGCTACCACAATTGTTCCAAGATCGCCTGCATGCCAGATCTCATCCACATCTTCAAAATGCCGGAATATTTTTTCATCCAAGTATCCGTGAGTGTCTGAAATTAGGCCTATTTTCATGTTTCGAAATGGAAGAAGTTTATTTGATTATCAGTATTTTATTCTGGTTGTTTCTAGCCGTTACTTTGCTGGGAATGATCAAACCCTGGTGGGTATTGTGGTTTATAGACTTTCAAAACCGGCTTTCCGTTTTAAAATATTTTGGATCGATCACGCTCCTGCTACTAATTATTAAATTGATTACTCCCCACCTCATTTAATTCTTTCACATAATAAAAAGGTTTTTGAGTGATCCTGCAAAGTTGTTGCAATCAAATAAAAATCGTCGCCACTTTTGAGTTTGTATTTTTTCCTTATCTCATCAGGTTTTAATGGATAATTGCGTGAAATTACATTCAATCCGGCATCTCCGAGTAGCTTCTTCACCTCCTTTTTATCACCCTTTAAGACTTTTTTTAATTCAAATATTCTCCCTGGAAAATCAATCTTTTCATCGGACGTATAAAGGTGGGAATGTTGATGCAGCTTTTTTAAATTAAATCGCTGACCAACGATCTTAAATCCTCCAGCTTTTAGAATGGAAAAGTTCGGCTCGTAAATATACATTTGAGGAATACCAATTTGCACTTTCGCTTCTTCCTCCTCTTCAAGCGAGAAGATAAATTCTTCCCTTTCAACTTCATCATACAAATTCATGGTATGAATAAGTCGCTCACTTTCCTTTGATTTGGAAACCTGACAGAGTAGTTCCTTGCATTCATTTCTGATCGCCACTACCCATAACTTTTGTAAATGTTCCAGTTTAGAAAATAAATATTTTATGTCTGCAAGCGGTGAAATTTTGATCAGGACGTTTTCAGAGCTTTCAAGCATTTTTTCTTCTATTTCAAGAATATTAGGTGAACAATCCTCCAGCAGAAATACCCGATTATTTTCCTTTGTCCTACGGGAAGGATCGAGGTAAATCAAATCGAATTTCTCTTGATTTGTATTTAAAAACCCCTCAGTTGAATGATTGATTATGGAGACATTAGATCGTCCAAGAACATCAAAATTATGCTCTGCCAATTCACATAATTCCTCATTCTTTTCGACATATTTTGCCTCTTTGAAATGTTGTGAGAAGTAGTAAGTATCGACTCCCATTCCTCCGGTCAGGTCGACGAATTTTTTTCCTTTAAACAAAGAAGCCTTAAATTTTGATGTCAGTTCAGACGACGATTGCTCAACCGAAACCGGTGGAGGAAAGATTAAATCAAAATTTTGTGAAAATGCTGGTAATTTCTTTTGTGCTTTTCGTCGGGCATGTATTTGAAGAATGGCTTCATCCAGCTCTTCCCTATTTTTACTTTTAGCATGCAGTGATAATGAAAAAGGGTCATCGTTTAAATGACCCTTTATAAATTCTTTCCATTCTTCTTTCAGGACACTATTTTTCAATCTCTTCCCTTAAGGTTGGAACCAAATGATGTTCTACCAGGTATTCGGCAATCTGTACAGCATTCGTTGCTGCACCTTTTCTAAGATTGTCAGCTACCACCCACATGTTTAATGTCTTCGGCTGGGATTCATCTCTTCGCAATCGTCCAACAAAAACTTCATCCTTCCCATGGGCATTCAATGGCATTGGGTAAACATTGTTTTTTACATCGTCTTGCAAAATCACGCCTTCTGCATTGCTCAACAATTCTCTAACTTCCTTAAGTTCAAATTCATGTTCAAATTCGACATTTATAGACTCGGAATGCCCACCCATAACCGGCAATCTCACCGTTGTCGCTGTCACTTTGATACTGTCATCGGAGAATATCTTCTTGGTTTCATTGACCATTTTCATTTCCTCTTTGGTATAGCCGTTTTCCTGAAAAACATCGATATGAGGTAACACATTCATGTCGATCTGATGCGGGTAAACTTTATCTCCGACCACGCCATTTCGCTCATTCATCAGCTGGTCTACAGCTGCTTTGCCCGTTCCAGTCACAGATTGATAGGTTGAAACGACAATTCGCTTGATTTTATATTTTTGGTGCAAAGGAGCTAATGCGACAACCATCTGAATCGTCGAACAGTTTGGGTTTGCAATGATCCTATGGTCAATTCTCAACTCATGCGCATTGATCTCCGGAACGATCAATTTTTTAGCAGGATCCATCCTCCAGGCTGATGAGTTGTCAATAACAATGGTTCCTGCTTCTTCAAACTTAGGTGCCCATTCAAGAGAGGTTCCTCCCCCTGCTGAGAAAATAGCAATATCCGGCTTCTTGGCTACGGCTTCTTCCAATCCAATCACGGTGTATTCCTTACCCTTGAATGTCATCTTCTTTCCAACCGATCTGGATGATGCAACCAACAACAATTCGTCAAATTCGAAATTCCTTTCGTCGACGACTTTTAACATTTCGCCGCCTACTAAACCAGTAGCGCCTACTATCGCTAATTTCATAATCGTTTAATTTAAATTATCGCGTATTATTATTCGGGGTGCAAAATTAATACTTATATTTATTGAATCATCATTTTTTAACTCATTTTCAATGACTTTGAAAAGACTTTTTTTGGTGATTATTACCAATCTTATCTGCCTAAGTATATCTGCACAGTTTAATGAAAACTTTGATAATGGAAGTATTTCCGACTCCCCGGTTTGGTACGGTGACACAACGGATTTTGTTATTAATGCCCAACTGGAACTTCAACTAAATGCACCCGCTGAAACCGGGGAAAGATACATTTATACTTCTTCCAAAGCGATCGAAAATGCTGAATGGCTCATTGATGTCAAAATGGATTTCAATCCTACCTCGGCAAATTATACAGAAATTCATCTGGTTTCCGATAGTTCTGATTTGACGGTTTCGAATGGTTATTTTGTTCGTATCGGAAATACAAGTGATGAAATCAGTCTTTACAGAAAGGATGGATCGAATAATTCAAAGATCATTGATGGCGCAGATGACAGGGTAGATGTAAGCCCCGTAAATGTTCGTGTAAAAATCAACAGGGATGCTGATGGAAATTGGACATTGCATTCGGATATGAATTTTTCCGGAACTTATGTTTTTGAAGGGGAAGTTTTTGATAACACATACCTGGGTTCAGAATATTTTGGGATTTACTGTGACTATTCCTCAACCCGCTCGGATAAATTTTTCTTCGATAATATCTCAGTCATTGGCGAATCAAAAAGTGATATCAATCCGCCAGAAATTGTTGATATAAAAATTTTGAATGAAAAAAGCATGGAGGTCCATTTCAGTGAAAACATACTCCTAAATGAAAGTAACCCTGCTTCTCATTTCCTGGAAAACTGTCAATATCAACAACCGGATGAGGTTGAACTTGTTAAAGATTCCATTATTCAAATACATTTTACCAATGATTTCCCAGAAAATCAGTCGTGTGAATTGATCATATCCAATATCTCAGACAAAGCAAATAATGCTCTCAATAATTCAATCATGTCATTTACCTACATCCCTCCTGTTCAACCAGGTTTTAATCAGCTGCTTATCACGGAAATCATGCCTGATCCTTCCCCAAACGTGGAATTGCCTGAAGTAGAATATTTGGAAATTTATAATCCAACTGAAGAAACTTTTGAAATGAAAGGCCTTGAATTGCACATCCGGGGAGAAACAAATGTCTTCGATCCTTTTCAGATAAAATCCGGAGAATATATCATCGTTTGCTCCAACCCTTCTGTTGAAGATTTTTCCATCTACGGGAGAGCTATAGGGTTGTCAAACTGGAAATCGTTATTGAATGGAAGAGATACATTGACGCTTTATAATCGACATGGAGAACAGGTTTTTGCATTAGCGTATTCGAAAGATTGGTACAAAGACCCTGAAAAATCTGATGGTGGTTTTTCCCTGGAAATGGTTGACACAAACAATCCATGTGGTGGAACAAACAACTGGCAAGAATCTGAAAGTGAAACAGGTGGTACACCAGGAATAACTAATTCAGTTAAGACAGAAAATCCCGACTTAGCAGGGCCAATTATTCAGAGCCTCTTCTCCGTTAATGAACAAGCAATAGAGGTGAATTTCAATGAAAGGATCGCTGCAAATTCCGTTGATGTATCAGATTTTTCTTTTCAACCGGGCTTGACCATTAACGAGATCTTTCTAAACGAGCCGCTTTACAACTCCGCCTCATTTAAACTACAGGAAAAACTATCTGAAAACGAAGTCTATACTTTTACCATGCAAGGCATAACTGATTGCGTTGGAAATCTTGCTCAGAAACAAGAAATTGAATTCGTCCTTCCTCAACCAGCCGATAGCCTTGATATTTTATTCAATGAAGTGATGTTTAACCCTGTTACAGGAGGTCAGGATTTTATTGAGTTGTTCAATGTTTCGGATAAATATATCGACATCAAAAACTGGAAATTCCAAAGAATAGTTGAAGACAAGATAGAAAATGAATCATTTTTGTCTTCAAGTCATTTCATATTAAAGCCAAAAGAATTGATTGTTTTTGCAGAAAACAAAGATGTTTTGGTCGGACAATATCCAAAAAGTTCTCAATCCATCATCGTCGAAACAGAATTAATCCCTCTGAATGATGATGAAGGTGAAGTTTTATTAACCGATCAAGATGAAAAGGTAATCGATCGTTTGTACTACAATGAAGACTTCCATCATCCGTTTATCAAAAATAATGAAGGGGTTTCCCTTGAACGTATTTCACACACGCATGGAAGTTCTGAAGCAGAAGTCTGGCAATCCGCATCTTCGACAGCTGGATTTGCCACTCCGGGATTGAAAAATTCCCACTTTACAACCAATGAAATGACCTCATCTTTTTTCATAGAACCAAAAGTATTTGCCCCGGATAATGATGGCTATAGAGATTTTGCACAAATTAATTTTCAATTCGACAACCCCGGCCTTTTTGCTTCTGTTTTCATTTATGACCTTTCAGGAAGGGTTGTGAAAACACTTTTAAATCATCAAAGCATTGGCACAGAGGATTTCATTATCTGGTATGGTGACAATGAAAATGGTCAGAAAGTGTCAATTGGAAATTATATTGTTTTACTGGAAGTAATTGATGACAATGGTGAGACAAAAGTTTTCAAGGAAACTGTTGCGGTCGCCAAAAAATTCTGATTAATCTGCAAACAGCTTTACTTCCGTATTTCCATCCTTACCAACAAATCCTCGAATCATACCTTCCGTATTAAAAACCATACTGATATTACCCCCTTTGTCCAGGCCGATGATTCCACCATCCCCTCCCATTTCTTTTAATTTTTCCATGACAACTGCTTTGGCGGCTTTTTCGAGCGTGTAGTTTTTGTATTCCATTAAAGCGGAAATATCATACGCTACCACACCTCTCATGAAATATTCGCCAACACCTGTGCTGGAAATTCCACAAGTTTTGTTGTTGGCATAAGTCCCGGCCCCGATAATAGGAGAATCCCCGATACGACCGTATTGTTTGTTGGTCAGGCCTCCTGTAGAAGTTCCCGCGGCGATGTTACCATACTGATCTAAAACCACACAGCCTACTGTTCCAAACTTCTGATAATTTTTAGGTAAGCTTCCCTCTCCTTCGTTTACTTTTATCTGATCAAATTGCTTTTTTCTCTTATCTGTGTCGAAGTATTCATTATCCACTGTTTCCAGGTCAAATTTTTCAACAAAATTTTCAGCCCCTTCGCCATTCAACAGTACATGTCTGGAATGTTCCATCACGATTCTCGCAGCAGAAATTGGGTTTTTAATATGCATAACTCCACTTACCGCTCCTGCATTCAAACTGGAACCATCCATAATGGAGGCATCCAATTCATGTTTTCCTTCACTATTAAAAACTGCTCCTTTTCCGGCATTGAATTCAGGAGCACCCTCCAATATTTTGACAATCATTTCTACAACATCCAGGCTGGTGGCTCCGTTTTTCAATTGCCGGTACCCAGTATCAAGAGCAAATTTCAGAACATTTTTTATTCTTTTTTGCTCCTCTAAACCAATATTCTGTGGATTAATATTACCTGCTCCACCGTGGATCACAATTGCAATGGGTTGGTTATTATTTTCCGACTGAGAGAAAGAAATAATCGGAAATAATAAAAGAGCATATAAAATCCAGCAGAAAATTGATGATTTCATAAAATAAGCTGTTTAAAATGAAACATAATTGCGACTATGGCAATATAAAATAATACAAGAAATATAAGATTGCTTGTTCAAAAAAGAATTCAGAGGGTTTTTAGTTTAAAATTCTTCTGGTATTTTTGGGGCTTATTTTTAACAATAGATAGTTCCAACTTAACTTTTCGAAATTATGGCAGAAGAAAAATTAGCATATTCTTCAAGTGAATTAAAGGAATTTGAAGATCTGATATTGCAAAAGCTTAGCAAAGCAAAGCAGGAACTTAGTTTTATCAAAGAAACACTTTCGCGAAATAGTGAATCCGGAACTGAAGATTCATATAACGCAAGCAAATTGCTGGAAGATGGTGCCGATACCATGGAAAAAGAAAGTCTGAGCCAGCTGGCTGCCAGGCAACAAAAATTCATTAACAATTTGGAAAATGCCCTTGTGAGAATAAAAAACGGCACTTACGGAATTTGCGTTGATACCGGAAAATTGATTCCAAAAGAAAGACTAAGAGCGGTTCCACATACCATGCATTCCATCGAAGCAAAACTGAATAAAAAGTAGTTTGGATTTTCTTCAAAATCACGTAGAAGCACTCATATTTTGTTCTCCGCAACCGATAAAGGTTATCGAGATCCAGTCTTGTCTTGCCGAAATGTTTGATGCTGACGTTCCTGAAAAGGATGTAGAACATGCTGTACAAGCACTTACAGAAAAATATCAATCTGACGATTACTCTATAGAAATTTCTAAAAGTAATGGAGGGTTTCAGTTCCTGACCAAACCGGCATACCAGGCAAGCATCGGTATTATGCTTAAACAACAATCAAAAAAACGACTTTCGACTTCTGCTTTAGAAACACTCTCGATTATTGCTTACAAACAACCTATTACCAAAAGTGAAATTGAACAGATTCGGGGTGTTAATTGCGATTATACTGTTCAAAGATTATTAGAAAAGGAATTAATCGAAATAAAAGGAAAATCTGACGCCGTAGGTCGACCGATTATCTATGGAACTTCCAATAAATTCATGGAATATTTCGGTATTAACGACCTAAAAGACCTTCCTACACCAAAAGATTTTGTTGAGGAAGAAAATAAGATCGGAGAAGAAGAAAAAGATAATTAATCCACCCTTTTCTTTACCTTTGGGGGATGAAAAAAGGCAGACCATATCCACCCAAGAAGCAATATTCCAATAAAATAACCCCTGAGTACGATTTCAATAAAATAAAGAAAAAGCCTCTCCCTGAAGACAAGAACACAGAGATACGTTTGAACAAAGCCATTGCAAATTCGGGTCTTTGTTCACGACGCGAAGCTGACCAACTCATTTCAGATGGTAAGATCAAAGTGAACGGAAAAGTCATCAATGAATTGGGGTATAAGGTCAAGCCATCAGACAAAATTCAATTTGAGAACAAGGTACTGAAAAGGGAAAAATTGGTTTATGTCTTATTAAATAAGCCCAAAGATTTCATTACCACTACAAAGGACGAAATGGATCGCAAAACAGTGATGCAACTCGTAGCAAAAGCCTGTGATGAAAGAATTTATCCCGTAGGTCGCCTTGATCGCAACACAACCGGGCTGTTACTTTTCACAAATGATGGCCCGCTTGCAAAAAAGCTGACCCACCCTTCTCATAATGTGAAGAAGATTTACCAGGTTGATCTGGACAAACCGTTGACGGATGATGATGCTGAAAACATTATGAAAGGAATTGACCTCGAAGACGGAAAAGTTTTTGTCGATGATATGCAAATCCTGTCGGCTGATCGACGGATCCTTGGTTTGGAAATTCATTCCGGTAAAAATCGTGTAGTTAGAAGGGTTTTTGAGCATTTCGGTTATGAGGTAATTCGTCTCGATCGCGTGATGTTTGCCGGTTTAACCAAGAAAGATCTCGCTAGGGGAAAATGGCGTTATCTCAGTGAAAAGGAACTTATTCAACTCAAAATGTTAAAATGATTTCTCCTACCAGAAAAATATATTCCTAAGATCCAGCCCAACACGGATGCAAACAATCCGGATATAATAGCAGGAAAATCAATTATATAAACATATTCAAAAACCAGCCAGGTAGTCATTCCAAAAACAATACTTAACAAAGCAGATAATTCAGATTTCTTTTTCAGGTATAAACCTCCAACCAAAGGCACAAACAATGAAACCAGACTCAGTGCAGAAGAAGAGGCCACCAGGTCATAAATATTTCCTTTGTGAAATGCCATCAGCAATGAGATCAGCGTAATCGCAAGAATTGAATACCTTACTATTCTTAATCTATTTTTGTCGTTGGGTTTTAGAACAAATCGATTAAGAATATTTTCTTCCAAAACAGTTGCTGGCGCGAGAATGGCGCCACTCGACGTGCTAAGAATGGCTGAAATAATAGCTCCAGAAAACAATATCTGTATAAACACATTACCATGAACAAGTACTGATTGAGGAATTAATTGCTGATTGACTTCCATTTCAGGATATTGGATAATCGTTAACATTCCAATGTACAACGGGATAAGGCCAACGGTTAAATACATCAATCCACTAAGGTATGAACTTCTCACGGCCACCTTTACGCTTTTGGAAGCGATTACTCTTTGAAAAATGTCTTGTTGGGGAATAGATCCTAACCCAATAGTAATCCATGCTGCGAAATAGGTAATTCCTTCATTAAACGAGGTAGGATAAAATCGGAAAAAGTCATTCGGTAATTCATTAATCTTGTTTGTTAAATCCGGTATCTTTCCAGTCATCTGAGCAGCGATAAAAATCAATCCGCCGACAATGATGACAGTCTGAATTGAATCAGTAATCGCTACTGCCCAAAGACCACCAAACCAGGTATACAAACAAACGATGATTGCTCCGATTAGCATTCCTGTATTCATTGGAATACTCATGATCGCCTCAAGCAAAACACCCAATGCAACCATCTGCGCTGCTATCCAGCCCAGATATGAAAGCACAATGCAAATACTCGCGATCAATTCAACTTTCTTACCATATTTTATCCGATAGAAATCCCCAAAAGAACGAATGTTCATTTTGTACAAGGGCTTGGCGAAAAACGCTCCAACCAATATAAGACACAATGATGCTCCAAAAGGATCTTCCATCACTCCCATAAGTCCGTGCTGGGCAAATTCTGATGAAGCCCCCAAAATAGTTTCCGATCCGAACCACGTTGCAAAAAGTGCAGATGAGGCCATAAACAAAGGCAACCTCCTTCCGGCGATAATAAAATCAGCTGAATTACGAATGAACCTGGAAGAATACAATCCAATTAAGACTGTGATGACCAGGTATAAAATGATAAAAAATTCAACCATTCAAAACTTGTTTCAGGCGAATTAAAAATTTGTCGAAAATAAAAAAATACAAGACTAATCATCGAATTTCGAATTCAAAAAAATAGTATGCATGCATACTATTTTATCAGAATTTTTCTTTACTTAGTGAAGCAATGGATAGTGGATGAGATTGACTTTTGTAAAATAAAAAAGCTATTCCGTATCACGAAATAGCTTAATTTTATGTGGTGCTGAGTGGGCTCGAACCACCGACTCACGGATTTTCAGTCCGATGCTCTACCAACTGAGCTACAGCACCAGCCATTAAAGAGGTGCAAAAGTATAGAATAAATCGATTGGTGCAAAAAAATATTTAATATTTTAAGCAGGTAAATAGTATGTTCGTACTTCAGATAATATTGTTTTTTATTGTCATCGGGACAACCGGATATTTTTTGATAAGAAGAATAAGAAGAATCCGCTCAAATATCCGGCTAGGAAGGAAAATTGATCGAAAAGACCACCCTTCAAAAAGATGGAAAAATGTATTGCTTGTAGCATTTGGCCAAAAGAAAATGTTCAAGAAACCTATCCCTGCTCTTCTGCATATTATGATCTATATTGGTTTCCTGGTCATTAATATAGAGGTTTTAGAATTTATATTGGATGGATTAACAGGGAGTCACCGCATCATTGGCCAATGGTTACAGGGCATAGGTGCTTTCGAATTCTACCACATATTGATGAATACTTTTGAATTCCTGGCGATACTTGTTATTCTGTCTTGTTTGTTTTTCCTGATCAGGCGAAATGTCCTGAAAGTACAACGGTTTACCGGGGAGGAAATGACTTCCTGGCCAAAATTGGATGGAAACCTTATTTTAATTTTTGAGATTATCTTAATGATAGCCATTCTTAAAATGAATGGTGCTGACCAGGTTTTACAATCCAGGAATGTAGAAGGTTATCCTGAAACTGGTTCATTGTTTTTTAGTAAAACCTTATTCTTTGGATTTTACAGCAAATATCAAACAGATTTTGTAGTTGTTGTTGAAAGGGTCGCCTGGTGGTTTCACATACTTGGTATCTTTGGTTTTGCTATTTATATCACCTATTCCAAGCATCTGCATATCGTACTGGCATTTTTTAACACTTATTTTGCGAAACTGGAGCCGGCTGGCAAAATGGATAATATGCCCGAGGTGACAAACGAAGTAAAAATGATGCTGGGAATTGCGAATGAAACACCTCAGGAACAGCCAACAGAAATTCCCAGGCTGGGAGCTAAAGACATCAACGACCTGCATTGGAAAAACATCATGGATGCTTATACATGCACGGAGTGTGGAAGATGTACAAGCGAATGCCCCGCCAATCTAACAGGCAAAAAATTATCCCCAAGAAAGATCATGATGGACGTAAGAGATAGAGCCGAAGAAATTGGCGAAAGTCTGCGAAGAGGAGGCAAAGGTTTTGAAGATGGAAAATCCCTGCTTGGTGATTTTATTTCTAAAGAAGAAATTCTTGCTTGTACCTCCTGCAATGCCTGTGTAGAAGCTTGCCCGGTATTAATCGATCCGTTATCAATCATTCTTCAAATAAGAAGGTATATGGCTATGGAGGAATCAAGCTCTCCTCAATCCTGGAACAGCATGTTTTCCAATATCGAAACCAACTTTGCTCCATGGAAATTTGCACCATCAGATAGATTTAACTGGTCAAAAGAATAGTGTGACTTATGAACAAGGATTTAAATAAAGTTAGAACGATGGCGGATTTCGCTGAGAAAGGTGAATCACCGGAAGTCCTTTTTTGGGTAGGATGCGCAGGCTCTTTTGATGATCGCTACAAAAGAGTGACAAAAGCTTTTGTGAAAATTTTGAATCATCTGAATATTCAGTTTGCTGTTTTAGGAACTGAAGAAAGCTGTACGGGAGATCCAGCCAGAAGAGCTGGAAACGAATTTCTCTTTCAAATGCAGGCAATGAACAATATTCAGATCCTGAACAGTTATCATATCAAAAAGATCGTCACCGCTTGTCCTCATTGTTTTAACATCATTAAAAATGAATATCCGGAATTGGGTGGAAATTACGAAGTCCTTCATCATTCGGTATTTATTCAGCAGCTCATTGATGATGGGAAACTCAAACCATCAGATAATAATGCATTCAAAGGAGTAAAAATCACCTATCACGATTCCTGCTATTTGGGAAGAGCCAATAATATCTATCAAGCCCCGCGAAGATTACTGGAATCACTCGACGCTGATCTCGTTGAAATGAAACGATGCAGGACGAAAGGACTTTGTTGTGGTGCTGGAGGTGCCCAAATGTTTAAGGAACCCGAAAAAGGCAAAAAGGATATCAACATTGAGCGAACAGAGGAAGCTTTGGAAACCGGTGCAAAAACAATAGCTTCAGCTTGCCCGTTCTGCATGACCATGCTGACAGATGGTGTTAAAAATAAGGAGAAAGAAGAAGAAATTAAGGTTCTGGACCTTGCAGAAATTATCGCTAAAGCTGAAAACTTATAGGCAGTTAATCGTATATTTCCAGTGAAAATGTCTGATTGACTAGCTTCAACACCAGGGCTGTTGCATTTTATGACGTTACTAAATTTTAACCTGCAAAAACACAAATATTCTCCGCCAGCCGGCGGATGAAGGGGTGTGTCAAATCAAAAATAATGTTTTTACAGGTTAAAATTCCAGAATGCAACGGACTGTACTTTCAACAGAGCTTTGGTCTGCAGACAGAAAGATTTACAAAATTATCAGGATATGCTAGTAGACTTTAAAGATTTGGGTAGTGACGCAAGGATCTGGATATATCAGTCCGATCGTAAGTTTGATCAAATAGAAATTGACGAAATATCAAAGCTCAGTTCAGAATTTGTAAAAGAGTGGACCGCCCACGGACAAGGATTGCAGGGCAGCTACAAAATTGTGTACGATCAGTTTTTAATTATCGGTGTTGATGAAAATTTCAACCGTGCGAGCGGATGTTCCATTGATACTTCAGTTAAGTTTATTCAATCCTTGGAAAATCAGTTCAATTTAAGCCTCTCAGACCGTAGCAAAGTTGCCATTCTAATAGGAGATGAGGTTTTTATAGAAGACTTTCGTGAATTAAAAGAAAAAGTGAAAAAAAGTGAGATGGCAGGAAATGCCAAAACTTTTAATAACTACATTACTACCAAAAAAGAGCTCGACGAAGCATGGTTAAGTCCTATCCAGGATAGCTGGCTGAAAAAATATTTATAGATTGTGACATATTCTTTTAAATTGTACCCCTGTAAAATATAAGGTGTCGGGTTTTTATCGTTAATTTTGTGTATAATTTTGGGCCTATGAAGACCAATTTCAGATTTGTACTTTTAGCTCTTATTTTTTCATCCATTTTGTTCTCGTGCAGCCTTAACAAAATGGCCATGAAGAAGGCTGACAAAAGATTTAAAAGAGCAGAGTATGATGTTTCAAAAGACCTCTATCAAAAAGTCATTGACAAAAATTATAAGGTAGGGGAAGCCAATTTCAAAATAGGGGAATCATTTAGGTTGTCAAACAGGGTCAAAGAATCTGAACCCTATTACAAAGCTGCTATTGACAACAATTACAAAACCGAAGAAGCTTATTACCACTATGCAATATCCCTGAAAAACAATGAAAAGTATGACGAAGCAAAACGTGTGCTAAATGACTATCTCGATTTTGGCGAAAATGAAGAACTGGTCGCTCTTGCTAATACAGAAATCGAGAATATTAATGCTATTGACAGAATAAAGAAAAAAGAAAGTTATTTCAGAGTCAAAAACCTGGAAGAGATCAATACGGACGCAGCGGAGTATTCACCTGTTTATCAGGATGGAGAATTGTACTTCACTTCCAATCGCTTTGGAGGAAAAATATTTAAAACCACAGGTACCGCTATCACCAATTTGTATAAAGTGAAAACGGAGGGCGCGCGCGTTGATGTCAATTCTATTCAGCCTCTGGAAGAAGGAATAAACAATCCCCTAACCAATGATGGTACCATCACTTTTTCACCAGATGGAACTACCATGGTCTTTGCTAAAGGCAATTCAGGAAGAAAAAAAGGAGGAGAGGATGTAGATCTATACATATCGAATTTCCGCCGTAGTGGCTGGACCGAACCAAGGCCCATGCGAATCAATGACCTTAAGGCGTGGGATTCATCACCATCATTTTCCCGGGATGGAAATTCCATTGTTTTTGCTTCGAATCGAAAAGGTGGCGAAGGCGGAACAGACCTCTACGTTGCATCAAGGAACAGACGTGGAAGATTCAGCAATGTCAGAAATCTGGGCAGTGACATCAATACAGCAGGAAATGAAATGTTTCCACATATGGCATCTACCGGAGAATTGTATTTCTCATCAAATGGACATCCCGGATTAGGTGGTTTGGACATTTTCATTGCCAAAAGGGAAGAAGGAAAGCAGGTGGTCGAAAACCTTGGGCCTCCGGTCAACTCCAGCAGTGATGATTTTGGAATATTTCTCTATTCACCAACAAAGGGATTCTTTTCTTCTAACCGGGAAGGAGGAATGGGAGATGATGATATTTATACCTTTATTAACAACGATCCAGATCTGAAGATTGTCAATTACTATCTGACAGGTTATGTCTATACATTAGACGAGGAAAACAAAGAAGTTCCACTCAGTAATTCATTTGTAAAAATATTCAGCGAAAGCAATAATGAATTGCTAAATGAAGTAGTGACAGGCAGGGAAGGAAAATTCATTTTCAGGGTTTTTCCGGAGGAAGATTATTCATTGACTGCTGAAAAAGAAAATTACCTTACCAATCGAAGCACCTTCTCTACCAAGGGTAAATCTGTTCCAAAGGATGAATTGACGAAAGTTGTAACAAATAAAACATTTGATACAAAAATACCTCTTGATCAGATTATCCTCAATAAAGCGATTGTGATGGAAAATATTTACTATGACCTTGATCAATCGTACATTCGGGAGGATGCAGCAAGAGAGTTAGACAAACTCGTAACCATTTTAGATGACAACCCAAGCATTAAAATTGAATTGAGCTCTCATACGGATAGTCGGCAAACTGCTGATTACAACATGGATCTTTCAAAGAGAAGGGCGCAATCTGCGGTTGATTATATCGTATCCAAAGGAATCGATGAGAGCAGGCTTACAGCAAAAGGTTATGGCGAGTCGGAACCATATATTCTTCCTGATAAAAGGCTTGGTATACCAGCAGGCACAGAACTTACGGAATCCTATATAAACGATCTTCCGGATGAGGAAACAAGAGAAAAGGCACACCAGTTCAACAGGAGGACTGAATTCAGGGTATTGGAATATACTCCTGAGGAAGAAGAACCTGAGGAAGAACTTGAAGTAGCTCTGGAAAGTGAAGAGGAAGAAGCAGGAGAAAGTTCGGAAACAATTATTTTGAACGAATCGATCAATGCTGATGAAGATCTGGAAAACAGAATCGATTGGGATAATTAAGTAAATCAAAACATTATATTTAAATTTGGCCCCGTTAATTCGGGGCTTTTTTATTCTGCTATGAGCGAAAGATACGATCAACGAGGTGTTTCAGCATCCAAAGAAGATGTCCATCAGGCAATAAAAAAAATTGATAAAGGACTGTTCCCTCAAGCATTTTGTAAAATTGTTGAAGATTACCTGGGAGGAGATCCTGCTTACTGCAACATCATGCATGCTGATGGTGCAGGAACCAAATCTTCCCTTGCCTATATCTACTGGAAAGAAACAGGTGATCTTTCAGTCTGGAAAGGAATCGCACAGGATGCAATCATCATGAATGTTGATGATGTAGCATGCGTGGGGGTGCTTGATAATATTCTCTATAGCTCGACAATCGGAAGAAATAAAAATTTGATTCCAGGAGAGGTGCTAGCTGCTATTATCAATGGTGCTGAAGAAATTTTGGAAATGCTGAGAGAATATGGTATCAATATTTTAAGCACAGGGGGTGAAACAGCGGATTTAGGTGACCTGGTGCGAACGATCGTAGTAGACAGTACCATTACTGCAAGAGTAAAGAGAAGCGAGATCATTGATAATGCGAATATTCGAGGGGGTGATGTTATTGTTGGTTTAGCATCCTATGGAATGTCTACCTACGAAGTCGAATACAATGGCGGCATGGGAAGTAATGGTCTGACCTCCGCCAGACATGATGTGTTTTCAAATGATTATACTGAAAAATACCCGGAAACATTTGACCCTAAAATTAATAAAGAATTGGTCTACTCTGGCACGTTCAAGGTAACGGATACTCAAGGTGGATTACCGGTTGATATGGGAAAATTGGTCTTATCACCAACCCGAACCTACGCACCGGTTTTGAAGCAGGTTTTTAATGAAATAAAACCGAAAATCAATGGGTTGGTTCATTGCAGTGGCGGAGCCCAAACCAAGGTCTTACATTTTGTTAAAGACAAACACATCATCAAAGATAATTTATTGGAAACACCTCCCTTATTTAAAATAATACATGAAGAGAGTGGAACCGATTGGAAAGAAATGTATAAAGTTTTCAATATGGGACATCGGCTGGAGGTTTATCTTCCTGAAGAATATGCTCAAACTATCATAGATATCTCCACTTCCTTTAACATTGATGCTCAGATTATTGGCCGGGTCGAAGATCACAAAGAAGGAAATAAGCTGACCATCAAAAGTGAATTTGGGAAATTCGAATATTAATTTCAGAATTTTTATGTTTGAAAAGCTTACGAGAATTTTTCATATTCATCAATAAATAAGTAGTTAGGATGAAAAATTATATCAAAGAGGATGATCCGTTCATCGTTCCAACCGATGACATGAAACTCATTGAGGAGCATTTTGGAAATGCCAGCAATAAACACGAGCAATGCAGCATTGCCAGAATGGAAGTGCCTCCCCGCTGGAAAGAACCTTTTCAGAAGCCTGATTTCGATGAATTTACCTTAATGGTGAAGGGTAAAAAAATGGTGGAAATAGATGGGGAAAAAATAGAAGTGAGTGAAGGGCAATCCATCCTCATTAAAAAAGGAACACGTGTCAGGTATTCAAATCCTTATGACTTCCCTGCCATTTACTGGAGCATTTGCATTCCTCCGTTTTCCCTTGACACAGTTCATCGCGAAAAATAAAAAACCGATGAATGGCTTCATCGGTTTTTCTATCTCAACTGATGGACTTTCTATTCTTCAATACCCTCCGCAAGCAGGGTGATTTTATTATTCAGCACTTCAACTACCCCTCCAGTAACAACTAATTCACTTGTTTCTTTCTTGCTGTTTCGGTATGAAACTTTTCCTTTTGTCAATGAGCTTACCAAAGCAGCGTGATTATTCAAAACCTGAAAAGAACCTTTACTTCCGGGGAATGTAGCTGACTCAACTTCTCCTTCGAATATTTTTTTATCTGGTGTTATAATCTCCAAATGCATAATTAATTCCTTCTGATAGATTAGGCCTCAGCTTCTGCCATCATTTTTTCTCCTTTAGCCTGGGCTTCCTCAATTGTACCCACAAGGTTAAAGGCTGCTTCCGGCAAATGATCAAATTCACCATCCATGATCTGATTAAATCCTTTGATGGTATCTTTGATGTCAACCAATACACCTTTCAGGCCTGTAAATGCTTCTGCTACGTGGAATGGCTGCGATAAAAATCTTTGCACCCTTCTGGCCCGGTGTACTACTTGCTTATCCTCATCTGAAAGTTCTTCCATACCCAGAATGGCAATAATGTCCTGCAATTCCGTATATCTCTGAAGAATTTCCTGAACTCTTCTGGCAGTATTGTAGTGCTCTTCACCAACAATTTCCGGATCAAGTATCCGGGAAGTTGAATCCAATGGATCCACCGCCGGGTAAATGCCCAACTCAGCAATTTTTCTTGAAAGTACTGTTGTTGCATCAAGGTGAGAGAACGTCGTTGCCGGCGCGGGGTCCGTCAAGTCATCCGCAGGTACATAGACGGCCTGAACAGAGGTAATCGATCCATGCTTTGTTGAGGTAATTCTCTCTTGCATGGTACCCATTTCCGTTGCCAGTGTAGGTTGATAACCCACAGCTGAAGGCATCCTGCCCAAAAGAGCAGATACTTCAGAACCTGCCTGAGTAAAACGGAAAATATTGTCAACAAAGAAAAGTATGTCTCTACCAGGACCAGAACCATCGCCGTCCCTGAAATATTCAGCAACTGTCAAACCGGATAATGCTACCCTGGCCCTCGCTCCCGGAGGTTCGTTCATCTGCCCGAAAACGAATGTTGCCTTTGAATCTTTTAATCCTTTTTCGCTTACTTTTTCAAGTGGCCAACCGCCTTTTTCCAATCCTTCTTTGAATTCATCACCATAGTTAACAATTCCGGCTTCGATCATCTCCCTCAACAGATCATTTCCTTCACGGGTCCTTTCACCAACCCCGGCAAATACAGACAATCCGGAATAAGCCTTGGCAATATTGTTAATCAATTCCTGAATCAATACGGTTTTTCCTACACCGGCTCCACCAAATAATCCGATTTTTCCACCTTTGGAATACGGTTCCAAAAGGTCAATGACTTTAATACCTGTAAAAAGTACCTCTGTAGAAGTGGAAAGATCCTCGAACTTTGGAGCATCGCGGTGAATTGGCAAACGATTTTTTCCTTCTGGTTGCTTGATCCCATCAATGGCTTCACCGATTACATTAAAAAGTCTTCCTTTGATATCTTCTCCAACCGGCATAGAAATAGCTCCACCAAGGTGAAGGACTTCCATTCCCCTAACCAGACCTTCAGTTCCATCCATCGCAACTGTTCTTACCCGGTCTTCCCCGAGGTGTTGCTGACACTCCAGAATAACTTTTTGTCCGTTTGGTTTGGTGACTTCCAATGCATCGTAAATACTAGGGATACGTTCGCTATCCTCAAAACTAACGTCCACTACCGGACCGATAACCTGCGCAACTTTTCCTTTGTTTGCCATCTATTTTTTTAAATTTTTTGACTAAAAATTTTAGTTCTTGAAAAAGAAGCACAAAACTAAGGTTTAATAATCTTATTTACCAAGATTAATTAGAATTTTACCCGAAAAGTTGCTCACTTTTAAGCCTTTAAAAATATTCTGAAGGTGGTTCCTTTATCTATCTCAGAGCTTAGCACAATTATTTTTCCATCGTGATAATTATCAATGATCCTCTTGACAAGTGTCAGGCCTAATCCCCATCCCCTTTTCTTGGTTGTATAGCCTGGAGCAAAAACATCTCGCAACCTTGATTTAGGGATTCCTTTTCCTGTATCGCTGAGGTCCACAATGACATTGTCATCCAGTCCTTTTTTAATATTGATATCAATCTTCCCAATACCACCCATGGAGTCAACAGCATTTTTACAAAGGTTTTCAATTACCCAATCGAAAAGTGGTTTGTTAATCCGGGCTCGTAAATTATATGGTTTAGCGTGTACATTGAATTCCACTTTTTTACTGATCCTTTTTTTCAGGTATTCGACTGTTGAACTAATGGTTGCAGGTATATCCTCGTGGGTTAAAACCGGAACAGATCCTATGTTTGAAAACCGATTTGTGATCATATCAAGTCGCTCGATGTCCTTTTGCAGCTCGTCAACAATCTCGGAATTCTGAAATTTCTCATCGGATTTCAAATACTCAATCCATGCAATAAGTGAGGAGATTGGCGTACCTAGTTGATGCGCCGTTTCTTTGGCTAGCCCAACCCATACCCTGTTTTGTTCAGAAGCTTTTGAATAGGTAAACGCTACAAATACAAACAAACCAAATAGGAAAATGATGGAAAGCTGAACATAGGGGTAATATTCCAGCTTTTTTAAAAGATCTGAGTTTTTATAGTAGACATATTGATAATCGATGATCTCCCCATCTTCATCCCTGAAAGTGATGGTTATAGGATCGTTATCAGCTCTCATTTCCTCAATTTCGGCTCTCAGGAATTCATTACGTTCGGTATCAGACCATGCCGGATCGATCTCGACATTTTTGAATCCCATCAACGTGCCTTCATCATCTGTCCAGATAACCGGGATCAGGTTATTGGGTAAAAGAATCTCCCGTACCTCAAATGTTACTTCAGCTGCATTGGGACTGTTGGAGGTGTTTTCCAATGTCTTGGCAAACAGGTTGATGAGAATCTCTTCTCTTTCTCGCAATTCCTGCACCAAACCCCTGGTATAAAAAATGGAAACCGAACCAATCAATATAGCAAGGACAACCACAATCCAGTTCATGGTTGTTTTCCTTTTGTAAAGGTCCAGCCCCTGGTTCTGATTTGACTTCTTCTTCGACAATTTACAAGGTTAAAAAACTTAAGGTGAAAATATAAAAAAAGCCGCTATGTAGCGGCTTAATTTATTTTATTTCTATTTTTCTCAGATTACCATCCTATTCCATAATATGCTTCACCTCCATCGGGGTAAACACCACCTATCAGGATTCCTCCTTCTTTGGCATTCAGTGTGGCTACCAGATCTTCAGTGTTGTTTATAGCCCTTTTATCAATTGAAGTAATGATAAACCCTTCTTTTACACCTGCTTCTTTCCATTTGCCGCTTCCCAGATCAGAAAGTTTTACACCACCCTGGAGCTTCAATGTTTCCTTCTCTTCTTTTGTAAGATTACTAAATGTCCCCCCCTCAATTTCAAGTATTCCACTGCGTTTGACGATTTGAGTATTGTTAGACATATTTTTCAAGGTAGCAGAGGTTGTTTTTACTTTACCATCCCTGATGTAAGTAACCTGGATCATATCGCCTGGCCTTTTGGTAGCAATTATCTCTTGTAATTCGGCTACATTATTTGTGTGCTTATTATTTATCTCAATAATAATATCGCCTTTTTCCAGTCCGGCTTCAATCGCAGCGCTACCTTCGTTCACACCAAGAACATAAACTCCATTTCTCTCATCAAGATCCTCTTCCAGACGTTCGTCATTAACATTGGCTATACTTACTCCTAAAAGAGCTCGTTGCACAACGCCGAAGTTAACCAGGTCATCTACTACTTTGTTTACCAATGAAACCGGTACAGCAAATGAATAACCAGCATAAGTTCCTGTAGGTGTAGCAATGGCGGTATTGATACCGATCAATTCACCACGCAGGTTTACCAATGCTCCACCAGAATTTCCTGGGTTTACTGCAGCATCTGTTTGGATGAATGATTCGATACCGTATTGTCTTTGCAAAATATTAATGTTTCTACCCTTTGCGCTCACTATTCCGGCAGTGACAGTAGAAGTCAAATTAAAAGGATTACCAACGGCCAGAACCCATTCTCCGATTTTAACATTATCTGAATTACCATATTTTATGTGGTTCAGTCCATCGCCATCTATTTTGATAACAGCCAGGTCCGTATTTGGATCCACTCCTATCAGGTCTGCTTCAAATACCCTGTTATCATTTAGGGTAACTGAAATTTCTGAGGCGTTTTCTATCACATGGTTATTGGTCACGATATATCCATCTTCCGTTACGATCACACCCGATCCAGTTGCTTGCCCGGGCGATCTGGGTCTTTGTTGTGGACTTTCGCCAAAAAAGTCCCGGAGCATATCATCCCACGGGCTTTGCATGTTTCCGGCTGTACTTTTCACGGTTGATTTAATGTGGACAACAGCAGGAGTAGATACTTCAGCTGCGTAAATAAAATTCATCCCTTCCGGCACGGTAAATCCGGCCGTATCCAAAGCATAATTCGTGAATTTTACATTTGAAGTATTTTGGGACTGAAGTTCGTTGTTGTTGTTTTTATTGAATAAACTGTAGCCTCCCAAGGCAATTAAACCCCCAAAAAGTGACGCCAGTATAATTCCAAAGAAAAATTGTCTTTTACTCATGTCATTCAAGATTTTGATTCAAAATTACCAATTAATTTTATCATTGTGGTGGGATTAACGTCACAATTGATGCGTATGATACCCGCTTTAACTTTTTTTAACAATTTAGTTAATCCCATACCACCCCTCCTACACAAAACACTTTAGTAATATAAACCTTTACCCGACCTGAATGGTTTTCTTAACTTCCCTTTCTTTTATTTTTTCCACTACAACTTTTAACAGGCCGTTGGCCAGTTCTGCATTTACTTTGAATTCTGATTTTTCGGGAAGCTCAAAGCTCTTTTCGAATACCCCATAATCAATCTCATAAGAGTGATAGGTCGATTTAGAGTCAAATTCTGTTTTCTTGTTTCCTGTAATCCTCAGAATATTTTGATCAAGCGTAATTTCAACATCTTTTTTTGTCCATCCCGGCAGGGCAAATTCCAAAACATATGAGTGTTCTTTTTCAATCACGTTGATTGCCGGATTAAACCTTCTTTCTGTTTTTTCCTCTTTCTTGGTTTTTGGACTTTTTTCATCCTGATAAATATCCTTGATCAATCCATTAACCAATTGTTCAAATGAATGAGGAATTCTCTCTTTTCTTTTAATGATGAGTGCCATATCTGTAATGTTTTAAGTTTCGAATAATTTTTATCAGGATTACCCGTAAAAAATATACCAAAGCGAAAATGTGGTGAAAAAGAGAATTTTAACCGACATTTTGACACTTTTATCGTCAGTTTCGTTAAAATCAATGACAATATGGCCTGATTTTCCTATGAAAGCAAAAAGATGAAAAATTTAAAATTTTGTTATTGCATAATTGAAAGTGACCTTGTAATATTGCATTCCCTTTTCAAAAAGGGTGCAAATTCCTCCTTAGCTCAGTTGGTTAGAGCGGCTGACTGTTAATCAGTAGGTCCTTGGTTCGAGCCCAAGAGGAGGAGCGTAAAAAGCCTGGAATCAGTGATTTCAGGCTTTTTTTATTCATTTTGAAATATGAATGATTTTTTTGTTTACATAATCTTCTCCGAAAAGCTCAACAAACTCTACATTGGATATTCTTCTGATACAGATGAGAGGCTGGCCTATCACAATGAATCTGAAAGAAATAAGATATGGACTAAAAGAGGAATTCCTTGGAAAAAGTTTTTGACTATCAAATGTGATTCAGAAAAACAAGCAATTAATATTGAAAGGCATATTAAGAAGATGAAATCTAAAAAGTATATTGAAAACCTGGCTAAGTACCCTGAAATGGTTGATAAACTTATCCAAAAATATGTCCCTTAGCTCAGTTGGGTAGAGCGGCTGATCCCGATAGCCATCGGGATAGGTCCTTGGTTCGAGCCCAAGAGGAGGAGCCTAAAAAGCCTGGAATCAGCGATTTCAGGCTTTTTTTATTCATTTTGAAATATGAATGATTTTTTTGTTTACATAATCGTCTCTGAAAAGCTTAACAAATTCTACATTGGATATTCTTCTGATACAGATGAGAGGCGGGCCTATTACAATGAATCGGAAAGAAATAAGATATAGACTAAAAGAGGAATTCCCTGGAAAAAGTTTTTGACCATTAACTGCAAAACGGAAAATAATTTTTAACGTTTGAGCCGAATAATATTTCTATTCGGCTCATAATTTTCATATATTTGAGCCGATTAAGTAATTTATTCGGCTCATGGCTTTTAACTGGCAGCAATCGGATTGGCCTCATTTCAGGTACAAACTGGATAAGATCGAGGATCTGTTATTTGAATTTGTCCAGCGAACTGGCAGGATAAGTGGAATTCTGGAAGGGTTACCCGAAGACGCTAAAATAGAAACCCTGATTGAAACCATGGTCGCTGAGGCCATCAAAACCTCTGAGATCGAAGGAGAGTATTTGAACCAAAAGGATGTAGCTTCCTCCATCAGGAAAAACCTTGGTTTGAACACCGAACTTGTATCCGTCCGTGACAAAAAAGCCGAAGGAATTGCCGAATTGATGGTTGATGTCCGGAATACCTTTAATGAAAAATTTACCGAGAATAAGCTATTTGACTGGAACAGAATGATCCTGGGAGGAACCACTGGCGTTAAATCTGGTAAGTACAGAATCCACGAAGATCCCATGCAGGTAGTATCCGGTCCGTTGGGCAAGGAAAAAATCCATTTTGAAGCGCCACCATCATCGGCCGTACCTTTTGAAATGAAACGTTTTATTCAATGGTTTAACGAATCCGCTCCTGGCGAATCAAAAGAAATAAAGAAACCTGTTATAAGAGCTGCGATCGCTCATTTATATTTTGAAAGTATCCATCCATTTGAAGATGGAAATGGCCGGGTAGGTCGAGCCATCTCGGAAAAGGCTTTATCACAGGAGGTAAAAAGACCTGTGTTTCTCAGTTTATCAAAAGCGATAGAACTTAAAAAGAATGACTACCATTCCGCGCTGGAGAAAGGGCAACGATCCAATGAAATTACTTCCTGGATTTCATATTTTATACAAACAGTATTGGAAGCCCAAAAACTTGCGGAAGCTCAAATTGACTTTACCTTAAAAAAATCGAAATTCTTCTATCAGTTCGAAAACAAACTCAATGACCGACAGAAAAAGGTTATAGCAAGAATGTTTGATGAAGGCCCTGATGGATTTGAGGGAGGGATGAACGCAAGAAAATACATGGCTATCACTAAAACTTCAAAAGCAACTGCTACAAGGGATTTACAAGATCTGGTTGCTTTAAATGTGTTAATTGCTGCTGGCGGGGGAAGAAGCACACGATATGAAATTAGATTATTGTGAATTTTTCGTTCCCTAAGAAATTATTCAATTGGGAATAAATCATTATATATTTATCCTTCTCAGAGAAAGGAACTTTTTAAAACATTCTTTATCCTATCTGAAAACTTTCAATTTGAATAGTGTTTTTTTATGATATTGTAAATTTCCATTCCATCATTTTAGTTGTTTTTACAAATATTACCTCATCCACGATATTTCCTCTATATTTATTGACAAGAAAGTGTTACTTTTACAATTAGCTTTATTTCAAGGAGATACCATTTTTTAATACCGCACTTTTCGATCTGTTATGAAGACTATGTCAATTGCCGTATTACCCTTTGTCAATATGAGTACCGACCCGGAAAACGAGTACTTCAGCGATGGCATGACGGAAGAAATCATCAACGCACTTACCACGATTGACGGACTTAATGTTACCGCAAGAACATCTTCCTTTGCCTTCAAAAACAAAAACATGGACATCCGGGAAATCGGAAAGCAACTTGGAGTATCCACTATTCTCGAAGGAAGTGTCAGAAAATCAAACAATCGTATTCGAATTACCGCCCAACATATCCAGACAGAAGACGGTTTCCATATCTGGTCGAAGAATTTTGACCGCGAGCTGGAAGATATATTCGCCTTGCAGGATGAAATCAGCCTGCTCATCGCCGATCAGATCCGTGAAAATTTCGGCCATCTCGATGTTAAGGATCAGCTGGTATCATCCCCAAAAATCAAATTGGAGGTTTATGAAGATTTCCTGAAAGGAAAGTACCTGCTCCACACCTTTGATAAAAATGAGATCCTGAAAGGCATTTCGATTTTGAAGGAAGTCATAGAAAAAGAGCCTGATTTTGCACTGGCCTATTCCAATATCCATTATGCCTATAACATGCTCGCTGCTGCCGGGTGGTTGCCATCCAACGAAGCTTTTGAGAAGGGAAATTACTATTTGAACAAGGCCTATGAGTTGGATAAGAATTTACCGGAGTGTTATCATTCATTGGGGTGGAATGCGCTTAACCGGGACTGGGATTTTATCAATGCAGAAAAATATTTAAGCAAAGCCCTGGAGCTAAGTCCGGGATATGCGGACGCCCATCAGAAAATGTTCATTACACTTGTCCTGGAAGGAAAGAAGGACATGGCTTTCAAACATATTCAAAAAGCGCTTGAATTAGACCCTCTTTCCGGATTGACCAATTATTTCCATGGGTATTATTACTACTTAGAAAAAAAGTATGAAAAGGCTAATTCTTTTTATCAGAAATGCTTCGAGATCAGCCCGGGGTTTTTGTTTCCTTATTCCATGTACGGATTATCATTAATCGGAATGGATCAGGGCGACAAATTAAAAATAGTGGCCGCGATGGTCCCTGAAATACCAGGTGGCAACACAGAGCGGGCTATCCTGACGGCACTTTCACAATGTCAATTGAATGAAACAGAGGCAGCAGAAGCGGAAATTCAGAATTTAGAAAACACGCTACAAAGTGAAGAGCGAGGGAGGATTCGGTTTTTTCTTATTCATATTTACACCCAACAAAAGAAATATGACCGGGCGCTTCAGTTGATTGACCAGGGGATTGAAGAAAAGGAACCTTTGATGACTTTATTGCGGGAAGATCCTTTGCTCAAACCGCTGCATTCTTTTGGCCGGTTTGAAACGTCCATGCAGAAGGTTTTTAAAAGATCGGCCTCAGTCAGCGAAAACAAAACAGAAAACAAAAGCCAGACCTTTAATCCCGAAGAACTAATAGAACTCAATCAACGACTTGAAGCACTTCTACAAAATGAAAAGGTTTTCCTTGATCCGGATCTCTCGCTACGCTTATTGGCAGAGAAATTAAAAATCCATCCTAATAAATTATCCTGGCTGATCAACGAGCATAATGGCAAAAATTTCAATGAATACATCAATACCTTCCGGCTGGATGCTTTTAAAAAAAAGGCCATCCATCCGGAAAACAGTCACCTCACCTTGTTGGGCATTGCCTTTGATAGTGGGTTTAATTCAAAAACAGTTTTCAACACTTTCTTTAAAAAAGCCACAGGCATGTCCCCAAAGGAATGGACCAACCAATATCGATAGCCCTGAAGGTTCCGAATCTCACAAACGTTCGGAATCTCATATCTTGCCTTTTCATTTTTTCGTCCTTTTTGCCACCTTTCTCCCCACTTTGTGTTTTAGGCATATTTTAAATCTTATACTTAGGATTGGAATTGTTTTCCCGGACGATCACCTGGTTTTTTCACTGTTACTTTGGCAAAAACTTAAAACCAATATTCTAAACTTTAACAGATATGAACTTTTTTAAACCATTTTTTCCTATCGTCCTGATTTTCGGAATGTATGTAGACAGTGCATTTAGTCAGCATCGGGGAATCGACACCTCGCTGTTGGATAGTACCATTTCACCAAAAGCAGACTTCTATCAATTCGTAAATGGGAAATGGATCGAGCAAACCGAACTTCCTGCCGACCGAGGATCGTGGGGAACCATCGATCAAATCGTTAGGACAACCAATGAAAATGTTCTAAAATCCTTAAAAAATGCCCAAATACAAAATAAATACCCCAATACCTCTGATCAATACAAGGCGATTGCTTTTTACGAATTAGGCATGGATACAGCATACGCCAATCAATTAGGCATTCAGCCTGTGTTGCCTTTGTTGAATAAATTGAAAAGCGTGAATAGCATGGAAGGTCTTCAGGCCTATCTCCAGGAAATCACTGCCCTCGGTCTTCGCGGATTTTTTACGTTGGATGTTTTCCCGGATTTTCAGAACAGCCAAATCAGTTCGTTATTTACCTTTCCCGGAAATCAAGGTTTGCCCACAAAAGATTATTACCTGAATGAAGATGAAAATTCAATTAAGATAAGGACTGCTTACAAAAAACACATGATAGAAATGTTCTTGCTAAGTGGATATGCAGAGCAGGAAGCAAATGAAAAAGCGAATGACGTGATAGCGGTAGAAATACGGCTAGCTACACCCATGCTTAGTGAATCAGAAAAACGAAACCCGATCATCTTGTACAATGTGAAATCATTCGATGAGCTTTCGGCTATCGTTCCCCACATTCAATGGAGATCATTTTTAAGTTCCATCGGTACAGAAGATCTCCAAAGTGTGGTGGTCACAGAGCCCGCCTACCTGGAAGAGGTTGGAAATTTCTTAACTAAAGAAAACCTGCCGTCAATTAAAAATTACCTGGAATGGCAGCTCATTCATCATGCAGCAAATTATTTGTCGGGCAATTTCGTTTTGGCAACCCATGGTTTTTATGGAAAAGTTCTTTGGGGAGCCCAGGAACTTCAGCCAAGGGAAGAAGCAGTCATTAATGAATGTACCAATCAGCTTGGGGAAGCCATTGGAAAAATTTATATCGAAAACTACTTTTCAGCGGAAGCAAAAGCAGGCGCCGAGGAAATGGTGCAAAATATTTTAAAAGTTTTGGCCATCAGGATTGAAAATCTGGATTGGATGAGCCAATCGACCAGGGAAGAAGCGCTGAAGAAAATTGAGACCATGAATGTGAAAATGGGCTACCCCGACCATTGGAAAGATTACAGAGATCTGGAGGTTTTAACCAAAGCACAAGGCGGGTCTTATTTTCAAAATGGAATCAATGCATCTCAATGGAACTTCGCCCAAAAAATGAAGAAAGCCGGCAAAGAAGTAAATCGAACGGAGTGGGATATGCCCCCCCAAATGGTGAATGCATTTTACCACCCATTAAAGAACCAGATATTATTTACCGCAGCCATTTTACAGCCCCCTTTCTATGATGTAAATGTTGATCCAGCGGTGAACTATGGTGGCATAGGTGCGGTGATTGGGCATGAAATCTCTCACGGTTTTGACAACATGGGAAGCCAGTTTGATGCGAATGGAGAGATGAGAAACTGGTGGACGGATGAAGACCGACAGGCATTTAATGACCGAACACAAGCGCTTGTCGAACAATTCAACACCTATGAGCCAATTCCTGGCGTACACATCAATGGTCAGCTAACCCTGGGCGAAAACATCAGTGATTTGCTAGGGATCCAGCTTGCGTACGATGCCTTGCAAATTCATTTGACGAAAAATGGAAACCCCGGAACAATTGATGGTTTAAGCCAAGATCAACGGTTTTTCATTGCCTACACCACGCTTTGGAGAGATATTTCGACGGATGAAGCTTTAAAAATTAAAATTAACACCGGGCCGCATACACCCAATAAATACCGCGCAATTGGTCCGCTGGAAAATGTGGACGCCTTTTATGAAACATTTGAAATCGGAAATGGAGATCCAATGTACAAACCCAAAGAGGAAAGGACTAAAATTTGGTGAAAAGCATTGAGGTTGTATGTAAATCATTTTATAATACCTTAACCCGTTTTCGCCATTGCACATACAAAATTCCGCAAATGACATTGACAATAAGATACGGAACCATGTATCTGATGATTTCATTCATTTCATAAAAATTGGCTGCAATGTATATCGTAATGCCGATGTGCCTGGAGGCGTTCATTAAGGCGATTGTGGCTTTTTTGTCCGGGTCTTTTCCACCTAATAAATGGCCGGTCAGTAAGTTTGTAACAATGAAAAATGTAAATAAGAACAAATCCTCCATTGAAGTTTCAAAAAGATAGTTCCTGAATTGGTAAAGCAATAACAATCCTACCAATGACAATATCAGGTTTGAGGCTCTTGCAAGCCATTTCCCGTAACGAAAACACAGGTCTGGAAAAAGCCTTCTTACGACCAGGCCTGTCAGTAGAGGCAAAGCCACAATCAGTAAGATCCGATTTGCAACAATCAACCAGTTAGTTGAAACATTAGTTTGATACAAATTTTCAGATATGTCAAGTAAGAGCGGGATGGTAAAAACGGATATCAGTACAACCACAATTTGCAACAAAACGGCGTATTGATAGTCACCTCCCGACTTGTAAACTTTGATTGACGCCAACGGTGCGCCAGGTGAAATTGATAGTAAAATAATAGCGATATTTGCTCCTTTTGAGGCATCAAACATTTGGATACACAAATAGGCTATCAGTGGGGCTACGAATACCAATATTAAAATGGAAGCGATGAAACGTTTCCAATCCCGCTTCAATTTCTGCCAGGGAAATATGGACGAATTCACCCCGATGCTGAATTTCAGCACTAAAATGACAATGGCAATAATAGTCGGCAGGGAAGTTTTGATATCCATTATTTTAACTTGGAATAATTACCATGAAGCTACCAGAAATTTATTCATATTTGAGAAAATAAATTCGGATTTAAACGTCAATGAGAAAATAATGTCACATACTGGATTCATAGAAATTACGGTTGGAAACCATCTGATCCTGCACGGGTTTGATGAAGGGAACAGGGAAATCATCGAAGAAGTGAAGGTAGAAAAGCCATCAAAAAAATTAGTTGCAATCAGTCGTATTCTTTCTGTAAGTGAAAAATATATTCTTACTTCCTACGCCTTTGACCGGCTGATTTATTGGGAATATGAAGGCACGATGGACGAAATAAAAATGAAATTGGTGTAAATATTCTAAAACAGAAATCCCAGGTTTAATTGTAATTCATGCGAATTTGTCCGGATATCGGTTTTTGTAGAATTGGTAATGCCTAAACCATACGTCACGTCAATGTTTACCCAGCCCACATCAAATTGAGTTCCCAGGAGCCAATCCACATTCGGATTGGCCAAGTTCAGGTCACGTGGTTTAAAAGTAAATTCATTATCCCCAAAATTCACTTTTGTTTTTGTATTGAATCTGAAAGCAAAACCGGAATACACGTACCACTTAAAAAACGGCGATTTATAAGGAATACATCCAAACTTTAAAGGCAACTCAAATGCATTCAGCTTTAATTCCAACTTGTCTGCTTCCAAAACTTGTCCAACGGAATCATCCAAAAAGGCGGTTATCCCACTCCTGACAAAATCAAAATCGACTTCACCAAAGACATGCCGGTGCGAAACACGAAATCCAAATCCACCCTGCCAGCCAAAAAAATTATCTGCGTTTTTTACTTGTTCCCGGTAAATAAAGTTATGCCAATGGGTTCCGGCAAATGCCTTTAAATACAGTTTAGGCCTCTGAGCAAAAACGTCAGATAAACTGCAGATTATTAAACCGATAATGATCAGGAGTCTCATTATTATGCAGGAAATAAATATTCTTTTCCGTCAATCATAAATTTATGATCCATCACCCGGGGCCACATGGGTTTCGGAGGCAAATTATTCTGCTGCCATTCCTGGTGTTTGGATCTCAGCTCTTCAAACAGATCGGGCATATCGTCTTTGAGGTTTATGGTCTCAGACTTATCTGTTTTCAGGTTGTACAATTCTGACCATCCATCCCTGGTACTCAAAATCATTTTGTAATCCTTGTCCCGAATGGCCCAAATATGATCAGCCCTCCAGAAAAGTCGTTCATGAGGCAAACCTGACAATTCATTGTTCACATATTTAACCAAATCTACTCCATCGTATTCCCGATCTGTGGGTAATTCAGCGCCCACATTATATGCAATGGTTGTGAACATATCGGTAGATATTACCGGATGATCATACCTTGTTCCAGCTGAAAGATGGCCTTTCCACTTCATCATAAATGGTACATTAATACCTCCTTCAAATTGTGTTAGTTTGCCACCTTTCAAGGGACCATTTTCCGTCGCGCCGGTGTAGGTAGCGCCGCCATTATCACTGATCAGAAAAATCATCGTATTTTCTTCAATCCCCGCATCCTTAATTGCCTGGTGCATGTCACCTATTGCATCATCAAGGGCAGAGATCATGGCATAGTAGACCCGCTTATTTTCATCTTCTATATGCTCATATTTACAATAATAATCTACAGGAGCCTGGAAAGGGATATGAGGTGCTGAAAATGCACAGTACAGAAAAAAAGGATTTTCTCCGTCTTTATGCGAATTGATGTAATTAATAGCTTTATCACGAATGGCAAAGGTCAGGTATTCTTCTTCAATAATTTTTTCGTCATTCTCTAAAATGGCTCCATCACCATGCCTGCCACTATCCCATTGGTACCGGGTGCTGAAACTATTGTGAACATAGTTCACTACTTTGTTCCAGTTTCTTTCTGGTGTATAAAGCGAAAAAGCTCCGTAAAACCCATATTGATAGTCAAAACCCCTTTCCAATGGAATGTGGTTTTTTGAAACACCTAAATGCCATTTTCCGGTAATTCCCGTCTGATAGCCGTAACCTTTTAGCAATTCTGCCATGTTGATCTCTGTCGGAGGAACACCTTGTTTGTAAACCTGCCATTCAGACGGATACTCCGGCTTAGTCGTCAATACGAAATCGCCGGTTTTGACCATGTATTTCCCGGAAAGGTATTCGATCATATTGGTGGGGTAAAACTCCATGATCTGTGTTTCAAATCCGTAGCGGTTTTGCATTCTGCCTGTCATGATCCCGGCCCTGGATGGTGCACAAGTTGGAGCGGTTACGTATCCCTCATTAAAAATTACTCCTTCTGCTCCTAACTGGTCAATGTGTGGCGTCATCACATGCTGTTCACCGTAAGCAGACACTTCATATTTTCCCAGGTCATCACATACTATGACCACTACATTGGGTGGTTTATTGGTCGAGGGTTTTAATTGTTTGGAAAAGAATTCTTCCTTGCCTTTTTTCATATCCTTGTCCCATTTGATCTTCCATTTGTTATGGTTGACTGAAATGGGATAGCAACTTGCAAGAAAAATAATCAATGCTATTAAATAACAGTGCGAAGTTTTCAAATCAGTAAGAACGGTCGTTTGATTTATATTATAAATCTAAAATTTTTACTGACAAATTTGGATAACTGTTTGATATTATATCTAAAGGAATTTGACCAATTGCAAAAAAAATACCGCTTCATCAGGAATTGAAGCGGCATTTCAATTTTAGTTTTTATTCAGGATTTAAAAATCTACTTCGACCTGGTTTTTAAGAATGTCTTCGAAAGTTTCTTTCTTCCTGATCAGTTTTGGCTCTCCATTGTAAATTAAAACTTCTGCCGGACGAAGGCGACTGTTGTAATTGGAAGACATACTGAAGCAATATGCACCGGCATTTTTGATTACTAAAATATCCCCCTCGCTCACTTCTGTCAATTTTCTGTCTGTACCAAACGTATCGGTCTCACATATGTACCCCACAACCGTATAAATCCTGTTGATGCCTTCGGTATGGGAGATATTGACAATGTCGTGGTACGAATCGTACATCATCGGCCTGATCAGGTGGTTCAATCCGGAATCAACTCCTACAAAAACGGTCGCCGGTGTTGTTTTGATCACATTGGTTTTGACCAGAAAATATCCAGATTCGCTAACAAGGAATTTTCCCGGTTCAAACCAGATTTCCAGTTTCTTCCCGTAATCCTTACAAAATTCTTTAAAGGAAGCTCCCAGCTTTTCACCCAGTTGTTTGATATCGGTTGTCACATCGCCATCCCGATAAGCCACTTTAAAGCCACTTCCAAAATCAATAAACTCCAGTTGCTTGAATTCCTGCGCAGCGTCAAAAAAGATTTCCGCACTTCTGATAAACACTTCCGCATCCAAAATATCCGATCCGCTGTGCATGTGCAGGCCGATCACGTTGATATTGTAAGTCTGAATAACCCTCAGCAAATGCCTCATCTGAAAGATCGAAATCCCGAATTTAGAATCGACATGGCCTGTGGAAATCTTCTTGTTTCCTCCCGCCATGATGTGAGGGTTTAAACGGATACATACCGGAATTGTATCATGGTATTCGTGGCCAAACTGCTCGAGGATGGAAATATTATCAATATTGATCATAACACCAATATTGATGGCTTCCTGAATCTCCTCAAAAGAAACACAGTTTGGTGTGTATAATATTTCGCCAGGCTTAAATCCGGCTTTTAACGCCATGTTAACTTCCTGGATAGAAACCGCATCGATCTCCACCCCGTATTTCTTCATCAACTTCAGTATGGAAATATTAGTCAAAGATTTGCAGGCATACTTTATCTTAAGCTTCAATCCGGAAAATGCATCTTTCAATGTATTGATCTGTTCTTCGATCTTCTTGGCATCATAGACGTAAAGAGGTGTGCCATATTCCTGTGCTAAAGATTCCAGGTCTATCCCCTGGATCTGATACCTGCCATTAACTAACTCCATTTTATTATTTGATTAAACGATTAAAAATTACTTTCCAAAACAACGGAAATACCCATAATTGGTTGAATTAATATTTCAAACCATTAAAAGCGGTGCAAAATTAAGATAATCGTCCTATTTTACAATCGAGGCTTTAGAATGCATGAGCTTTTGGAATACCTTCACTGTGTCATTGTTTGTAGCGGCAATAATGAATTTTGATCCATCCAAAGAAGTAAACTGCTCAATATCCCTGACTTGACCATTTACCGAAAAGCCACTCTTTTCCGGATAAATCACCTCAAATTTTCCTTTTCCTTTATTGATCAGGACCCATCCATAGCTGGCATCCATTCGTCCGATAGCCGGTTGATATTCATAAAAATTACCTGCCAAAACAGCATCAACAAGTCCATCATCATTTAAATCGTCAGGTAAAATAGAGTGAACCGGGGCAAATTGTATTTCAATAGGAAGAGCATGAGGAATGAAGTTTCCCTCACCATCATTTTCAAGATATAAGGAAGAATTTTCCTTAATTTTAAACTCAAATAGTTTATCGGAAGGCATTTTCGAATAAACGTATTTCGCATCCGAAGAAGCATATTCAGTATAACTCTTAAATAAATTTCCCGGGTTAAATTCCTTTTGCAATTCATCGTAGTGAACAACAGGAACTTCTCTCCCCTCCCGGTAATAGGTAAGCATCCGGTCCATGTTTTTGTCTTGATCAAAATCAGCAACATATAATTTTACCGGCTCCTCAACACTTGCTTTCAGGTTCGTATTTTGACCCATATTCCCTACCATCAGATCCACATCCCCGTCATTGTCAAAATCAGCTGCTGCAATGCAATTCCACCATCCGGAAGTATGGTTGATCTCTTCCTTCTCAAAACCGTCCTTCTCATTGACCATGATGGTTATATTCCCCCATGCTCCAGCAACCACCAGGTCCAATCTTTCATCATCATTCACATCTGTCCAAACAGCATCACTAACCATTGCTTTAAGGGAAAAATTTTTGTCAATACTTAAATTCCCATTTCCATCATTCACTAATAAATAATTATCCGGTGGCAGCCCATAAATCAAAGGAAGGTTTTGTGTGCCTACAAACAAATCCATATCCCCATCCAAATCAAAATCACAGGGTTTTACGCACGATCCGTTTTCAAAGTAGTCGGGAACATTTGATTCTGCCTTTTTGAATTGTCCATTTCCTTCATTTAAATACAGTCTGTCTTTCAAAAGCCTGTTCTTGCCGATGTATTCATTCCCTCCACTTATCACAAAAAGATCCGGTAGGACATCGCTATTTGCATGAAAAAAAACTGCATCTACATCTTCATAATTCTTTTCTTCTTCCCAAAATGTCGTTTCTACATGCTGAAAGTTTCCATCGTCCAATTGAACGAATAAGGCAGGAGCCTGAAGCTGAGCCCCACAAATATACATGTCATCTAATCCGTCAGCATTAACGTCTGCAACCGCAATTTTCGGCCCCATAGCGCTTAGTCGGTGAGGCAATAATTTTTCACGGTCTATGCTGATAAACTTGTTTTCCAGATGCATAAAATCAACGTTATTGTTGTTTCTGGCTTTCTTAAAAAAAGGAAAGGTTTCCTTCTTGTCTGGCGGATTTCCGAAAGAAACAGCTGCTTCCCCTCTATCAATTTCCAGTATTTGATTGGTTGTAATATTGGTTAGCAAACTAACTTTTCCATCATTCCATCTAACCTTTATGGAATCGATAATGTCAGCATTTCCCACACCAAAATTCAATGAATAATCGACTGACGAAAGGTATCCTCTAACTGGAAATAATTCCTGGTTTTGTTTAATATGATTTGAATAAACTGTGACTTTCGCGCCGATCCCAAATGTGTTTCTTTGATCGCCGGCCAGTTTGAGTTTGATGAAGTTGTTTGGATTGATTTCATTTGATCGGTTTTTTAGTATCGATGCCTGCTCATTGATGTTATTGACTATAAGGTCCAGGTCTCCGTCATTGTCAAGGTCAGCATAAACACTTCCATTCGAAAAGCTGTTTTGATCCAAACCCCACTCCTCAGAAACGTCCGTAAACAATAGATCTGTTGTATTTCGAAAACAGAAATTTTTTGCCTTTCCGGGCGGAATTTTATGAGCCAATTCGATATCAGTTGCATTTTTCTGGACCATTGGATTTTCCAAATATTTCATGTAGTCCAGGTCGTTTGGTCGCCTCATGACCCCGTTTGTGATATAAATATCCTTCCAACCGTCGTTGTCCAGGTCTGCAAATAAAGAAGACCAGCTCCAATCTGTTGCCTCCAATCCACTTAATTGGGCGATATCTGCAAAATGTGCTTTACCATCCCAAAGATTTCCCATGTTCAGCTGGAGCACATTTCTGGAATATTGGTGATGAAATCCGTAACTCAACTTGAATTGTTGAATTTCATACGAATCGGGTCCAACCGAGCTTTTGTAGATTTTATCGTCCTTTGGCCTCATATCAAGGGAAATGATGTCCGGTTTTCCGTCGTTATTAAAATCTGCTATATCGTTTCCCATGGAATAATAGGTAGCATGACCGACCGATTGAGGCAACCTGTCAGAAAATGTTCCATCACCGTTGTTGTAATACAGATAGTCATTTTCGTGGAAGTCATTTCCAACATAGATGTCGGGATAGCCATCCAGGTTGATATCGGAAATAGCTAGTCCCAGACCATAGCCCAATGTGCTGCTCCAGATACCAGCTTCGTTGGTGACATCGGTGAACACTCCCCTCGAGGGAGAGAAATTTCCCCCCTTGAGGGGGGTTAGGGGGGTGTCATTCCTCATTAACTTATCTCCTGAAAGGGAATCATAAGTTGATCTGATAGAAATATTTTGATGAGATCTCTCTGTGTGAACGGAATAGCACAATAAAAACATGTCCAGATCGCCATCCAGGTCATAATCAAAAAAAGCTGATTGCATGGATAATTTCTCAAAATCGAGATTATACTCCGCCGCCTGTTCGCTAAATGTGAGATCGCCATTGTTAATGTATAGTTTATTTTTTCCTTTATAGGATTTATAACTGACCTGGCTGACATAAATATCCAGGTATCCATCTGCATTTACATCCGCCATGGATACGCCGGTAGACCAGCTGTCCGGATTAGCCACACCAGCTTCATTCGTAATGTCTTTGAATTGAAAATCACCAAGGTTGAGGTAAAGTTTGTTGTCTCCCTGGTTGGATGTAAAATACAGGTCTACCAGACCATCATTATTGATATCGCCAGCTCCAATACCGCTTCCATTGTAAAAAAAAAGGTCCTGAATAATATTCTGGGAATCATTATCAACGAGCTGATTGGTAAAATGAACATTTGAATAATTGGCGGGGATCACTTCGAACAATTTCTCGACAGAAGCCTTTTTCCCACAGCTGAACAAAAATATGAATCCCGAAAATAGAAAAATAGCCTTAATTGATCGGATCATTATTCAATATCTCAATAGTTTTTAAACGATCATTGCTAGAGGCAACAAAAATCCAGTTCCGTTCCTTGATTTGAATGGTTATCATATTTCTCACCTCGCTATCCAATGAAATTCCGGAAATGCCATTGGGAATGTAGTCGAATTCATTGTTCCCTTTTCCAAAAAGTAATGTTCCATAACCGGCATCATAACGGCCAAGCTCAGGTTTCACCCCATACAAATTACCACCCATCAGAATGTCCTTTAAACTATCGCCATCAAAATCATCCACAAGAATGTCAAAGACCGGAGAAAATTGTGCCTCTACAGGAAGGAAGGTTATGGAAAAATTCCCTCCACCATCATTGATAAATAATGATGTCTCCAATCTTGTCGCCTTCAAGCGCACAGAATTTTCAATCTGATCACTTGAAAAAATATCTTCAATGGTTTGATCAGCGTAGCTTTCATAACTTACATACTTTGAATTCAGCTGTGGTATTTGTTCAAGCAGATCATGCCTGAGTGAAATCGGATAAGCTCCGTCACCATTGAAAGCTGTAAAAATTTGTTCGACATTGCCATTTTTATCAAAATCATTGATATAAAGTGAGACTGGTCTTTCAAAACTTGCCTTAAATCGTGAATTCAGGCCATGGTTTCCAGCAATCAAATCCACATCGCCATCATTGTCAATATCATTTGCAACGATGCAATTCCACCACCCGTTTGTATGTTCAAGTCCGGCGACTTGCGTAATATTTTGAAATTGCCCTCCCCTGTTCTCAAAAATTGTAACTGGCATCCATTCACCTACAACGATCAAATCGACCAAGTTATCTCCATTGACATCAGTCCAAGATGCATCCGTCACCATTCCAATTTCACTCAAACCTGAGATTATTTCCTCTGAAACATTAGTGAATTTCCCAGTTCCATCATTTTGAAGTAAATAACTACTTGTTGGTAGCCCATAATAAAAGGGAATCAATCTTATTCCTACAAAAAGATCTAAATCACCATCGTTGTCAAAGTCTGCTGATGTTACACAAGAGCTGGATTCAAATTTATTGTTGGGGAGCATCTGATCTGATTTCGAAAAATTTCCCGAACCATCATTAATATACAGTCGATCGACCAGGGTAATTGATGAGCCGGAAAATTCACTTCCACCACTAGTCACGTAAAGGTCATCGTCCCCGTCCTGATCCGCGTCAAAAAAAAGACAGTCCGTATCCTCCGAGCCTTTGTCTATTTCCAATAGGCGGGTATTGGTTTTAATAAAAGTCCCATTCCCATTTTGAATAAAAAGTGCTCCGGAAAAATTTTTAGCCCCTCCAACATAAAAGTCCTCTTTGCCATCACCATTTATATCACCTTTACACAAACAAGGACCTTCTGTTGAATTCATATGGACAAGGAGCTTTTCCCTGTCAAAATCGGTATGTTCATTTTCTACATGACGGTAACTAAATAATTTGTTAGATGCAGTTTCTTTGAAAAGTGCCTGTCGGGAGTCATCATGGAATTTGATATTGAAGTCTCTGGCATCTTTTTCATTCAACTCAATGATTTGATCCGTTTTAACATCCGTCAGAAGAGTTTGTTTTCCCCCTGGCCAAACAACCAATACCGAGTCCGCAACTGCAATGTCGCCTAATCCAAAATTTGGTCTTGGATCAACCGAAGACTGAAACCCACGTATGGGCATTTGTTCTAAAAAGTATTTTTCTCCATTACTTTTAATTAAGATCTTCGCCCCAAAAGCTCCAGGGTTTTTATTGCCTCCATTTAAAACAAACTTAAGGAAGTGATTATTCTTTTTAAGTTCATTTGCTTCGTTGCGGTAAATGAATAATGGTATGTTGACATTATTCACAACCAGGTCCAGGTCGCCATCATTATCCAGGTCGCCATATGCCGATCCGTTGGAATGTCCTGGTTGACCAAGACCCCATTCATCCGTAGAATTTCTAAAATGAATGCCATCTTCGTTTTGAAATACAAAATTTGGGACGAGCGTGGAAGGAATAAGATCGATCAGTTTCCTGAAATCTACTTTATTTTCGCTCACCATTGATCTCTTGGTTTTATTATCAGAAATCTGAATCAGGAAATCCTGGTCAGTCAAATCCTGGTAAATGCCATTTGCAACAAAGAGATCTTTGTACCCATCATTGTCAAAATCCGTTAACAAAGCTCCCCAGCTCCAATCGGTAGCCTCCACTCCAGCTAATCTACCTATTTCACTAAAAGTGTTGTTGCCATTATTCAATTGCAGCGTATTTCGAGTAAATTGATGATAGTAGTCATTTCGGATGTAATGCTGGTATCGACCCCAGTCATCAAAAGTAGTTTTTGTCTTCAGCCTGTCTTCTTCTTTGGGTAGCATATCTGTAACGAAAATATCCTGATAGGTATCGTTGTTGATATCAGCCATATCAGCTCCCATGGACGCTGCGCTCACGCTTTTAATTTGATCTTCTAACGATTCCTTAAATGTTCCATCACCCTGATTGATATACAGATAATCCCGTTCAAAAAAGTCATTGGATATGTAAATATCCTGCCAACCGTCCATGTTTACATCTCCTACAGTTGCTCCAAGTCCAAAACCAATAACACTTCCATAGATCCTGGCTTCGCTGCTTACATCGGTGAACACCCCCCTAGCCCCCCTCAAAGGGGGAATTTGCGATGTATCTCTTTCGACTTTGAACTGGATAGAGTTATTTCTGTATAATTTATCTCCACCAAGAGAATCTCGGTCCATTCGCTTGTTATCTTGTAAATCAAAGCTTCCAATTGCCCGATAGGAGTTATTTACGAGGTACATATCCAGGTCTCCGTCTCTATCGTAATCGAAAAAAACACCGTGGATAGAAAAACCTGTGTCAGCCAGGCCATAATCTTCTGCTGCCTCTGTAAAAGTCAAATCGCCATTGTTGATAAACAATTCGTTTTTCCTGTCATCGCCTTTCACATCGCCGGAATTGCAAACATAGATATCGGCCAATCCATCACCATTGACATCTGCAATGCTTACGCCAGTTGACCATGCTCTCCTACCTCCTGTTTTTGATTTTTTGGTGATATCTTCAAACTTAAAACCTCCTTTGTTGAGATAAAGTCGGTTGGATTCCATGTTTGAAATCAAATAAATGTCAAGTAAGCCATCGTTGTTGAAATCCCCCAAACCTACGCCACCTCCATTGTAGAAATTTCGGTATGTGTAGATGTTGAAATCTTCGCTGAATTTCAAATCATTGCTGAAATCTATGTTAGTCTGATCTTGATCGAGAAGAGAAAATAATTTCAAAGGTTGACTTTCCTTTTTACCAGAAATACATCCAAAAAAGAAGATTAACAAACAAAACAGGTAATTCGGAATTTTCATCTTTGCTTCTGAAAACTTAGTCAAAAAATCCATTTTCGTTCATCAACTTTCGCTCAGTCAATAGATCTGTGAAAACAACTTTTACAATTCGCCGATCATAAATGTAGATTAGAATTCTTCTGTTACCATCCACTTTTACAAAGAAAGTTGAGCCATCGGGTTTTTGCATTCCCAGGAACTCACCTCCATACCATTTTATCATTAATTGTTTTACGTCCATTAACAAACTGTCTGACGACAAATGCTTGTTCCAGGGCGCCCAACCATTGTACCGAAATTCTACCGGCATTTTATAGATTTTCTCCTCGTAAAATTCCGGATAGAAATCCATGAATGCGTGGTGACTTAATTCACTTAATTTATATTGGGCGGCTGTATTGCCCCTTCCGTCTGTGATGATTCCCTGCTTGTTCAAATCCCAGCAATGCTCAAAAAACTCCTCCATTGTCATTCCAAACTTCAGACCCAAAAACAAACTATCCACTTTCCCTTCCTTTGCCAGCTCGGTTTCAACCATCCTTTCATACTTGGATTTTGAACATCCTATGGATATTACAACAAGAATTAGTAATGCAAAGCAAAAAACTTTCATTTCTTAAATGATAAAGCTCGTTTTCGTAAAATATAAATATTCCTGATTGGATAACAGGTAATTACCGACTTTGATAGTTATAATCCCGAAAAAGCAAGTCAATCAAAAAATCAAAACTTATTAAACCCCCAACCTTTACTCAGAACAAAAAGAAAGCAAGAAATCTGGGATCACTTGCTTTCTAATGCTTGATTGTTTGTTTGAAATATTAGTCTCCTCCGGCATCCGGATATCCCGGGTTTTGAACCAGGTTTGGATTAGCCAAAAGCTGTGATTGCGGAACCGGAAAAATATTCACATGATCACTCGCATCTGCCGGGTGTTCCCACCATTCATCGTTGAACGTACCGAAACGGATCTGATCTACCCTTCTATGAACTTCTGAGAATAGCTCCCTTCCCCTTTCTGCTAAAAATCTTTCTTCCGTCAAGGCATCAAACGGATCTACGCCGGCACGTTCCCTGATCTGGTTTACCAACATTAGTGCTTCTGCATTTCCAGGATCCATCCTCCAAAGGGCTTCTGCCCTCATAAGCAGGATATCAGAATACCTGAAAACGGCAAAGTCGTTGCTCAAACCTTGACCCATTCCATTGTAGAATTCCCACTTACCAATCCTGGCACCTGCTTGTCTCCAACCCCCAGGTAACAATTCATTGATATAAGGTGTGATTGTCAGAGGTGGTCCATCCGGATCGGATGCTTCAGCGGCACCATCAACAAGTCTTGTCACTCCATCTGAATCAAATTGTGGGCCTACAATAAAGCTTTCTAAACGTGCATCTTGCGTACCCGTAACAAGATCACCTGTAGGACTCAAGCCAACCACATCACCTTGCGGACCCGGATTTTGTACAGGATCGATGAATGTTTCGTAAAATTCGGCAACCGAGGCAAATCCATTCCATGGCTGAACGCTCATATTATAGGTATTCTGGTGTTGCTGGTGTAACGTCATGACAGGCAAGTGAAACGAACCAGGAGTAAAAACTTCATCATAAGGAACCGCCCAGATAAATTCCGAAGCTCCTTTGTTTTCCTTGACAAAATTGTCACGCCAGTTAGGAGCAAGAGTATATTGTCCACTATTAATGATTTCTGCAGCTGCATCAGCTGCTTTTTGCCATTGTTGAGTTCCTGTATACACTTCAGCATTAAGATATAATTTCACCAAAGCAGCATAAGCCGTCCATCTATTCACCCTACCATAAGTTGACTCATCGGTAGGTCCCGTATCAGCCAGATTGGGTATTGTTTCAAGTAATTCGACTTCAACAAATTCATAGACTTCAGCCCTGCTTCTGGTAGCAGGTGGCTCAGTCGCTTCAAAATCAGTCACAAGAGGAACATTACCATAAAGGTCTAGTAGCCAATAATAATTTATAGCCCGAAGTGCACGCAATTCCTGTATAAACGCTTCTGAAATGTCAGTGCCCAAGGGCTCGAGCAGTGCGATTAGCCTGTTACACGAACTAATGCATCCAAAAATCCATTCCCATGCTTCCTGAATTCTGGGATCCGTTATATTCCATGAATGTCTATGCAATCTTACCCAGTGGCCCCCATCATTCCAGTCAGGACCTCGTGTTGGAACAGTAATTTCATCACTCGGTACTTCATTAAGTGCGTACATATTTGTATTTTGAAAAAAGCCGAACATAGGTGTATATGCCGCTCCGACAGCTGATAATACTTCTTCTTCAGTTTGATAAAACTCATCGGAAATTACCTGGTCGTATAAAACCTGCTCCTCATCCAAATCGGTACAAGATTGTGTAGAGACAATGACCATTAAACCGATGAAGAATATTTTTATATAAATCGAATTTTTTATTTGTGTTTTCATAATCTTCATTTTTTTAATGCCTAAAAGCCAACATTTAGTCCAAGTGTGAAAGATCTCGGCAATACCCAGGTATTTCTTCTGTCAATACCAGGTGTCAATATTCCGCGTTCAGCTAGTTTAGGATCAGGGTCATCAGGCGCCTGGACATCAGCATACCTTACTTCCGGATCCACCCCAGTATAATCCGTTATCATAAACAGGTTTTGAGCAGTCAGATACAATCTCAAAGTTCTGAATGAACTGGAACTGGGTAGTTGAAAATTATAACCCACTGTAAGATTGTCCATTTCTACAAAGGATGCTTTTTCGACATGTAAATCGCTGAATATCTGCGCATCATTCAGGTTGGGATCGTAGTATTTGGTTTTTACCACATTATAAGTCGTTGCCAGGGTAGCATTCTCATAAAAAGCTCTATAGGTATTAACCAAGTCGTGACCAATCGCTCCTCTTATAAAGAAATTAAGGTCAAAATTTCCAAAGGTAAAACTATTGGTCCAGCCAAATTCAAAACTAGGCAACCCGTTTCCGACAGGTCCTTCGTCTTCCGTATCTATCGCTCCGTCATCATTTAAATCCTCAAACACATATTTTCCATCTTCATCAATTTCTACGAAGGTTAATCCCCAAAGAATACCCAAATCTTCCCCTGGGATTACCCGGGCTATTTGTGTCTGCTCCTGGCCGGGAGTACCTAAATTGGCAGGTGGAATATCGAATGTCACACCTTCTTCAGCATTCAATGCTTCAAATTCGATGTTGTATGTAGAAAAGTTTATTCCGGTATTCCAGGAAAAATTGCTGGAGGTAAACTCCAAGGCACTGAAAACGTCATAGTTAAAAGTAAATTCTAACCCATTGCTTTTCATCGTGCCAACATTTAACCAGGTTGTATTGTTTAGATTTGGTGGAACCGGAACGGTAGCCTCATAAATCAGGTCTTCTGTATTTCGATTATAATAATCAATGGTTCCATTTAACCTTCCTTCAAACAAAGAAATATCCAATCCAATATCTATTTCCGTTTTGGTTTCCCATTTTAAATCCGGATTTGGATTTCGTTGAGGCTCGTAGGCATTGATATACCCCAAATCTCCTGCATAAAATGAAGATTCACCAGGTGCCAGCGTTGAAAGTGATAAGTAACTTTGTGGTGGCAAAGCACCGGTTACTCCATAACTCGCACGCAATTTCAGGGTATTAAAAGTTGTGGCATTAAGATTACCAAGCCGTGCTAAGTCAATCCCTAAGCTGACAGCTGGAAAATTACCCCACTTATTACCTTCACCAAATTGGGTGGAACCCTCTCGTCGTAAGCTCGCCGAAAGGAAAAATGTATTATCATAATTCAGGTTCAATCTTCCGAAAAAAGCGATTAAAATAGAACCATTTTTATAACTATCAACATCTGCTGAACCAGCCCTTACAGCAGCAGCAGCATTTAAATCATCTGCTGATAAATCAGTCAAAAATCCACTGCCTCCAGCTAAAAAACCAAAATATTCGAACTCCTGCCAGGAATATCCCCCTAGCAACTTGAAATTTAAGACATCTGCAATATCAGTATCGTACGATCCAAATATTTCCAGGAGTTGATTAAAGCTTTCATCATTTTTTTTTCGGGAATATCCACTGGTAGTAAACCCGCTAAATGTCCTGCTTACCGGATTGTCATCTATAGCTGTTGAATAGTACGCATCCTTCGGCATATAAATGGACCGTAATGTTGTCTCAGATTGTTGGGAATACCTGATTGTGCCTAACAGACCGGGAATAAATTCATATTCCAGTGCTCCCATGAAATTCATCCTTTTGATCTCCCGGGTGTTGTCATTCTGTTCCAACATGGCAACAGGATTGGCATAATCCACAAAGTTTTCTTCAAAGTATCCACCACCTGCCAAATCATAAACAGGATCATCTGTTTTGACAGGTGCAGTGGGATTAAAAATAGCTGCATATTTAAATGCTTCATTCCACCCAAGATCAGAATTTTCGTTTGTAGTGGCAATGTTCAGATCTATTTTCAATTTATCATTAAATGCCCTTTGTTGTAAATTTAACCGGGCATTCAAACGATGCAAATCAGAATTGATCGCCAATCCCTGAAGGTCCCTATAGTTAGCGGAAGCCCTGAAACTCGTTCCAGATTCATTTCCGCCAGAAATGGACAAGTTATGCGTATGGGAGACGGATGTTCTTGAAATTTCGTCATACCAGTCAGTATTTTCGCCGAAGTCCCTATTGGAGGGTGCGACCGATCTGAATTCTTCTGCTGACATAGTTGGAGTAGTTCTTGCAGCTGATTCAATTGTCAAATACCCATTGTAGTCAATATTGGTTCCTCTTTTAGAACCAGCTTTAGTTGTTACTAATATTACCCCAGCCGAACCCCTTGTTCCATAAATAGCTGCTGCAGATCCATCCTTCAAAATATCAATACTTTCAATATCATTGGGGTCTACACTGTTGAGGTCCGCACCTGCCTGACCATCGATAACCACCAAAGGTTGGGTATTGGCTCCTAAGGTAGATAATCCCCTCAAGCGAATGTTATAACCGCCATTGGGATCCCCACCAGCCCGTGTTATGGAAAGTCCTGCTACTTTACCTTGCAGAAGTTGCGCAACATCAGTAATATTTCCTTTATTGAACTCTTCCGGTGTCACACTTGCCACTGCACTGGTAATCTCTTTTTTATCCTGTGTGCCATATCCCACCACAACAATTTCTGATAATTCTGTTACATCCGGATTTAGAGTCAGATCGATCGTTGACCTGCCATTAACCTCTATTTCTTGTGTAACAAATCCAATTGAGCTGAATACTAAAACTGAGTTTTCCTCGGGTACCTCAATCACATAGTTTCCGTCCATATCAGTAACACTTCCTGTTGTTGTCCCCTTTAAAACCACGTTTACTCCCGGAATTCCACTGTTATCTTCACTGGATGTCACGTTCCCGGAAACGGTAATCCCACCCTGGTAAACATCTATTCTTTCTTTATCCTCAATGTTTTCTGCACGCTTAATCTTTTGCACATCAATATCATAATTGATCTGCCTGAATTTGAGAGAAGCCTCTTTTGAGATTTCCAGTAAAACATCCTTTAGGGTACTATTGCGTGATTCAAGGTTTAATCGAACCTTGCTATCCAAATCTTTGCGCTCGTAGGCAAAGCGGTAGTTGGTCTTTGCCTCAATGGTGTGGAAGGCTTCATCAATTTTTGCATTGTTGAAATCTACGCTTACGTAAACTTCATCTATACTCTTTACCTCCTGTGCAGACAGATCACTGGCAAAAAGGCAATTGTATAAAACTAGCTGTGCGAGCAATCCGATAAAAGAATAATAAGAGCACATTTTAGCAAGCCTAAGTAACTTTTTTTTCATAGTTTTATAGAGTTAAACTTTATACATATAATTTTTAACAGAGAGGCCCTAACACCTTGCCGCCAAGCACTTTGGTGTTGGGCCTTTTATTGAATTTCAGGTTTTTATCATAGCATATCTTTTAGTTATACAAATACACATTTTTATCTTCAAGCTTATATCTGAACTTCTTGATATAGGCTAATCTCTTTAGTACAATTTCCAGGCTTTGATCTTCAAATTTTCCCGTATAGTTCCAGTTGTTGGTATTTGATAGATCTGATTGGATCTTAACACCATACCATCTCTCCAGTTTTTTCTTAACTTCCTGATAACCTGCACTTTCAAAACTCAAAATGCCGCTCTTCCAGCCGACTTCCATATCAATTGAAAATTCTGAAGTTAAAAAAGATGGTGCATGAACATGGTGAATGGCCTTTTGCCCGGGTTCAAGTACCACAGACTCTTTTATATCGCCACTCTTTTTCACCACTTCAACCTTTCCGGTTACCAGCGCCACAACAGACGATTGATCTGAATTGATAGAATTGACATTGAAGGAAGTGCCTAAGGCAGTAATTTGCAGTCCACCAGAATGAACAACAAAAGGTTTTTCCTTATTTTCCTTTACTTCAAAAAAGGCCTCACCTTCCAGGTATACACTTCTATCTGATAAATTGTATTTCGAGTCATAGGTTAATTTACTTTCGCTATTCAACCACACCCTGGAACCGTCAGGTAAGATAGTTTGGAGCTTTACACCCGTTGGTGTGGTTTTGATAAACTTTTCATTATTTGCAATGGTTTGTTGGCTTGGATCCGTTTTATCGTGAAGCAAATCTTTTCGCAATACAAATACAGCCAGCAAGATAACACTAGCTGCAAGAGAGGTAATCAACAAAAGACGACCCCTCGTCTTATTCGGCTTTTTTACTTCAGACCGGTTCACATTTCGGATTATGTTTTCTAAAACTTCCTGTTTTATACTTTTTGAAGCTTTCTTCTCATGAAAATGAAAGGAAAGGATCAGTTCCTTTGCTTTCAGCACATCATCCGTATATTCGGGATGTGCCTCCATCCAGGCTTTCCAATACTTTTCAGAATCAAGTGTAGGATTGGTCACCCATCGGATAAATTCCTCATCGCAAATTAAATTCTCCAGCTCTGTCTTGGGTTGCGCCATTCAGTTTCTCAGGTTTAATTCATTTCCAGGTCTTACTTTTATAAGACAACAAACCAGAATTCTACACCAGAAAATGAATAAAATTTTTTCAACTTTATATTTTGACTAATGATCAATCAGAATAATTGAATTGTTCGTAACAAAAGGCTGGATTTGATTAAAAAATCAAAACTTCCTTTTTGTCGGGCCTAAGGTTAAAGTGTGGATATCAGCTTCTATAACGCCAATAAAGTGAATAAGAAAATAAGCATAATTTCTCTTAAGCCCCTTATGGCTTTATAGATCAGGTTTTGGGCAATTTTTGATGATTTGAATCCCATTACTTGCCTGATCTGATCGAGTGAGAAATTTTCATAGTAATAATAGAAAATTATCTCACGCTCACGTTCAGTAAGGTTCTTAATGGCAACTTTGAGCTTGTCTACCCTTTCTTCGTCTAATTGTCTGTTAATTATTTTTTCTTCGATAGAAATATCAAAATTAAATGGTACAAACAAACCATTATTCAGGGAAGCTACTTGCCTTTGTTTTATTTTGAAGGATTTAAGGATGGTAGTTCTTAGGGCTTTGTATAAATATAAATGAATACAATCTGTATCTGAAAGTTTGGTTTTGGTAAGATTAATCACAATGAAAACTTCCTGGATGCAATCCTTTATCAATTCCGAATCACTGGTAAACCGATGCCCATAAGCATACAACCGGTCAAAATATTTATTGTAAATGTAAATGAATGCAGCTTTTTTCCCGCTTTTAAATTCGTTCCAAAGTTCCTGATCGGTGTAAAGATCAAATTCAGAAACCCGTTTCAGAGATTTCAGAGCTTCATTTTCATTTTGATCGAGTCTGGGATAATACCCCTTGTCTCTTTGTGTTTGCATGCGGTGTGGTGATTCCAGAAGAATATCAGAATATTATCATATTACTACATTTTTTAGAATATTCATAATGGTTAGAAAAATTTAACTGTCGTTATTGAGCATTTGGCAATAAAAACAAATTGCTCAGGAGGAAAGGCCTTCTTTGATCACCTTTGCTTTGCTTTTTCCCACTACTTCTTCAATTTCTGATAGAGAGGCATTTTTTAGTTTTTTAACGGATTTAAATTTTTTAAGAAGCTTATTGGCGGTGTTTTCGCCAACGCCCTCAATAGAGGTTAATTCAGAAGTGATGGCATTCTTGCTCCTAAGCTGCCTGTGAAAAGTGATGGCAAATCGATGGGCTTCATTACGGATGTGCTGAAGTAACTTTAGCGATTCTGACTTTTTACTAATGTGGACAGGAAATTGATCATCAGGGAAATAAATCTCTTCCAGCCTTTTGGCAAGGCCTATCACTGACATTTCTCCGTAAAGATTTAGTTCCTTCAATGCTTCTATGGCTGCATTAAGCTGTCCCTTTCCACCATCGATCACCACCAGGTCTGGCAGGTCTTGATTTTCCTCCGTCAACCTTTTATATCTGCGGGTGACAATTTCTTTCATGGATGCAAAATCGTCCGGACCCTCGACAGATTTAATATGGAATTTGCGATATTCTTTTTTTGCGGGTCTTCCCTTTTTGAAGCAAACCATAGAAGCGACAGGATTGGAGCCCTGTAAATTCGAATTATCAAAACACTCTATGTGCTCAGGCAAAGATTTTAGTTGTAAATCCTCCTGAAGTTTTAACAAAATTCTTTTCTCTCTGTAGAAGTCAGGATCTGTTCGGCTCAGCTTTTCTTTTTTATAATAGAGCGCATTTTTTAGTGCCAGCTCTGTCAACTTCTTTTTGTCACCGATCTTTGGCTCACGGCATTCCACCCCAAAATCGAATTCTACCTGAATGTTTGTCAGGATCTCTTTTGAATCGCTTTGATATTTCTCCCTTAGATCGACAATAACCTGCGCCAGGATCTCATCGTCGCCTTCATCCAGTTTTTTCTTTACTTCCACGACCTGGCTCAGAATGATTGATCCGTTATTTATTTTTAGATAGCTAATGTAGGAACGCTTCTCGTCGCTGACGATTGAGAACACATCAACTTCATCGATGTTGGGATTAACTACTACTGATCTAGCCTGGAATTTCTCCAGCAGATCTATCTTCTCTTTGACCACCTGCGCCTTTTCAAATTCCATCGATTCAACATGTTCAGCCATTTGATCTTTAAAATATTGACGAACCGGAACGAGGTTTCCTTTCAGAATATTTTCTGCCTGCTCCACGTCTTTCAGGTATTCACTTTCCTCCTGTAGCGCTTCGCAAGGACCCTTGCATTTTCCGATATGATATTCCAAACACACTTTGTATTTCCCGGCTTTTACATTTTCCTTGTTTAGATTCAGGTTACAGGTTCGGATATGATATAAACTTCTGATAAGCTCCAGAACATTTTTCATGGCCTTGACAGAAGTATAAGGACCATAATATTTTCCAATGTCGTCAAACTTGCGTCGGGTGTGGTAAATACGGGGAAAGGGTTCATCGACAACAACGATATAGGGAAAGGACTTGTCATCCCGGAGAAGGATGTTATATTTTGGCTGATAATTCTTGATCAGATTATTTTCCAGAAGAAGTGCATCAAATTCAGAATTGACAATGGTAAACTGAATAGATTGGATTTCAGAAACCATCCGAAAGGTCTTCCTGTTTATCCCAGACTTATCGGAAAAATAGGAAGAAACCCTGTTTTTAAGATTCTTGGCCTTACCTACATAAATAATTTTATTTTCCTTGTTTAAAAAGCGATATACACCCGGTTTGTCCGGGAAAGATTTTATTTCCTCCGGTGAATAGCTTGGAACATCCATTTCCTCTAGAAAATGTCACTTTGCTCCAATCGATTGTCCATTAATGTGTCAACATTTAACGTATCCAGTGGATTATAGCTGGGATCTTCATATTTCATACAATCGATCTCAACAGGTAAAGGCCTGATGGGTCTTGGAAATGGCCCCTTCGTATAACCCATGGTAGAATCGGAGTAAACTTTGGTCATAAAACTATCCCAGATAGGCATGGCTGTTCTAGCTCCTTGTCCTAAAGCAGATGTTCTGAAGTGAATACTTCGGTCATCGCCACCAACCCAGACTCCGGCTACAAGGTCTTTTGTCAATCCAATGAACCAGCCATCCGAACCATTTTGAGTTGTTCCTGTTTTCGCTCCGATCTCATTATCTATTCGTAGCTCCGAAGAAAGACCAAGACCTGTACCTCCTCTTTCTTCAGTGGCTCCCCTCAACATATGCACCATGAGGTAGGCTGTTTCTTCACTTAAAGCTTCTTTTGTCTCAGGAGGAAATTCCATTAGAATGTTGCCATATTTATCTTCTATCCGTGACAAGTAATATGGTTTTGTATATGTTCCCTGGTTCACAAATGTTGAGTACGCACCCACAAGTTCATAAATAGAAACATCACTTGTACCCAGCGCAAGAGCTGGTACTGCTTCCAAATGGCTTTCAAACCCCAGATCCCTGGCATATTTGACGACTACTTCTGGCGTCATTGTTTTCATAAGAAAAGCAGTGATGCTGTTTTTAGAATTGGCCAGTCCCCGTCGAATGGTATATGGTTCGTTTGTCCATTTTTTGTTATAGTTTTCGGGAGTATAAGGTGGTTGTCCCGGTACCGTAAAAGTCACCGGAGCATCCAATATTTTGTAGCAGGGGGAATATCCCTGGTCTATAGCTGCTGTATAAACTACCGGTTTAAACGTTGAACCCGGTTGTCGTTTACCCCGCTTAACATGATCGTATTTGAAATATTTAAAATCAATTCCACCTACCCACGCACGAATCTCGCCTGAATGTGGATCCATTACCATAAAACCGGATTGTAAAAAATGTTTGTAATATTTCAGGGAATCCATCGGACTCATTACCGTATCGATCTCTCCTCCCCATGAAAATACCGTCATAGGCTTTGGCGTGTTCAGAACAATATCAACAGAATCCGAATCCTGACCATATTTTTTAACCAAACTCCGATACTGCCCTGTTCGTTTAATTGTTCTATCTAAAAACCCTCTTATTTCATCCCCATCTTCATCGATCCATGGATTTCTTCCTTTCCAATGTTCATTAAATAGTTTTTGCAAGTAAGTCATGTGCTCCTTCATTGCTTCTTCAGCGTATTCCTGCAGCTTGCTGTCAATCGTTGTATAGATTTTCAATCCTCCCTCATACAGATCATAACCATTTTCATCACACCACCTTCTCAAATCTTCTCCAATTTCCTGACGAAAGTAGGGCGCAGGTCCCTCCAGGTGATCTTGTGCCCGGTAATCCAATCCGAGAGGCATGATCTTCATGGAGTCATATTCCTCACGGGTAATTTTGTCATATTTATAAAGATTGTAAAGAACTTCCGTCCTTTTACTCAACGCATTATCCGGGTTGATAATCGGGCTATAGCGAGTCGGGGCATTTAACATACCGACAAGTAACGCTGATTCCGGATAAGTTAAACTATCGCTTGGCTTATTAAAAAAGACCTTAGCTGCTGTTGAAATACCATAGGTATTGTGACCAAAGGTAATGGTATTAAAATACATAGCCAGTATTTCATCCTTTGTGAAGGAACGCTCCAATTCAACCGAAATGATCCATTCCTTGATCTTGGTTATAATATCGTCAAAAACCCCATTCCGGGATAGAACTCCTTTGTTTGTTGTCAGGGTACCATATAGGTTTTCAGCAGTTTGCATGGTGATGGTGCTGCCTCCACCCATAAATTGTCCCGTGAGCTTACCAAACGCCGCACGTACCAAGCCTTTTAGGTCTATGCCGGAATGGTCATAAAAACGCATGTCTTCCGTACATAGAAGTGTTTGAACCAATTCAGGGGAAAGCTCATCATAGGTCACTTGTGTTCTGTTGAAACGATAATACTTTCCAAGCAATTCTCCGTCAGCTGAATATAACTGGGAAGCCAGATCATTTTCAGCTTCAGGGTTTTCCAGGGATTTGTAAGAAGGCAAATCGCCAAATAAATTAAATATGTTTTGATAGGCTCCTAAAAATATAACGAAAACAAACAAAAGGCCTGCAGCGAAAAGGATCCAAAGCGCCTTAATCAAATTTTTAAATAACTTACTTTTCTTTTCAGCGTTCATAACTAAATTTTATAATACTCCTGATAAAACTTTTTGTATTCTTTTAATCCTTTCGTTTTAAACAGGATTTCAAAGTTTTCTTTTGTAATGATATAATCTTCATATCGGACATGCCCGAATTTTTCTAACGGAGAATGATTACCATGTATTTTGCGAAGGAATTTTTCTGCATCGGCTTTGCTGTTGAACTGATTAACCAGCACAAGCCCTATTCCGTCTTCCAATACCAAATTACCAATATTCAGGTTTTTATCCGAGTATTCATTTTGGATAAAATTATCAATAGCTTCAGATAGATCTTCGGCAATGGTCCCCCTGTTTTCATATGATATAATATAAAAGTGCTCAAGATCCAGATCGCCGATGTACGAAATGCCTCTCTTTCTGACCTCATCTTCCTGCAATTCTTTACTTGAAGTCAGCAATTTTTCAGCATAATCCTTTAGGTTGCTATCCGGGTTATTATCAATAAAACCCTGCAACTCATACTGATATTTATGAATGCCTTCCACCTTGGCCTTTACCATAATATCCAAAAGCTTCAGGTGGTCGCTAAATGGATTATCGGGATATTGTCTCAAAGCACGGCTGACAAGCATTCCAGCTTCATCATAATTGCCATTGTCATAATAATCAAAAGCAATATCATATAGCTTTTCCAACCGCTCACTGGCCGCATCACGATCTGCGTAATAGTTTGGATTTTCTATTAATTTGGCAAAATCTGTATCAGGATACTTGCTGAGTAATTCCGATTTACAATAATCAGCTCTTGGGTTATTCTTTTGCATGTACAATAAATAGAGTTGATACAGGGCTTCGGGAACATGTTCTGATTCAGGAAACCTTGTAATCAATGCTTCGAATGTCTCTGCGGCATTGTCTTTCTCCTGGAGTTTGAAATTATAAATATTTCCAAGGTTATAATGTGCCTCTTCTACCTTTGACAATGCAATCTGCTTCTCTTCAGCTGTAAAGGGAATGGTTGACAAAAGAGCTGTTTTTTCCGATTCAGCGGAGAACTCCTCTTCCTGTTTCTGCATATCGACAGAATCAATCACAGGAATTTCTTCCTGGACAATTAATTCGTCAGCTTCTACACTTCTGGAACCGGCTTTTTGTGACCTGCGCCAGTTGTCTTCCAATTGTCTGTTCCCCCACCTTCTTAAAAATTCATTTCTGCCGGTTGATATTGCATTTGAATTGTAAAAATACCATTGACCACCTTCTGATGAACTATTGGTAAGAGAAGCAAACGGAGTATCTTCATCCATATAGGTAGATGAACTTCTGCGCTGCTCTTTCTTTTGTTGCTTGGCCAGTTCTTCCTTTTCAAGTTTTTTTTGTGCAATCACTTCGTCGAGGAAGGCATCAAGTCCTGATTTACTCATAGCCGCCAATCCCAGCAAACTGTCCTGCTCATGAATGGTGTTATAGTTTTCTACAAACTCTGTCAGAACTTGCTGCCTCGTAGAAATAGCTTCGTACCGTCCATCGTCGGATGGCAAAACCGTCATCACACTATCGTAATAATTTTTTGCAAGGAGATAATTGCGGTAGTGATCATATTGTAGCTCCCCAAGCATTAAATAGGAATAGGCTTTTTGTCGCTGGTTCATCGTGCTAGCAGCTACAGATTTTTTCAATGATTCTACTGCCTGATCGAAATTGCCTTGTTTTTGCTCAAATTTTGCCAGCTCGTAATAGATCTTGTCCCTGTATTCCTCATTTTTCTTATCCTTTTCCAGCTTTCTGAAATACTTTCTTATTTTCTTCACATTGTTCGATTTGGCAAGCTGGGTCACCTGGGCCATGTAAAGCTTGGCATAAAAAGATAGTTCATACGGAGGATTGCTCTTTATACAATTATGATAATTGCTGTAAGCGGCGCTATCATATCCAAATTTGTGATAAACCTGACCGGCAATGAAGTATTTTCGTGCTAAATGATCTGATTTCTTACTCAGTTTGATGGCTTCATTCAGATAGGCTATCATGTTTTGATAATCTTCTGTCAATTGGTAGAGATATGCGTTGGTCAGATAAAAATCATGAAGGTTTTCATCATCCATTTTTTCCTTTTTCAGGAAATCCGCAACGGCTATTGCATTATTAAATTCATCATATTCAATGAATGTTCGCATCAAAGAATTGAGCGCCCGTTGGCGGGCTACATCATCTTCCCCTTTGGTATTCACATACTTAAAAGTTTCGATGGCATTGACAAAATCCCCCTGATACATTCTTGCCTTTCCGATCAGTACGTAGCTATCATCTACCCATTTACTGTTTTTATGAAGTTGGATGGCAAGCGATGATTTTTTGATCACATCCTCCAATTCATCATCCAACGACCTGGTAAAAGTTGTGTCGATATCAGGTAAAACACTGAGGATCTGGTTATAATTATCCTGGTGACTTTCAAAAACAGCTGTTTCAATTTCACGGATATGTTCACGGGCAATAAAGAAGGCATTGTAGTGGGCAGTCGTGTTATGATAGGTAGTGCTGAAAACGTTTTTTTTCTCTGCTGAACACCCTAGAAAGATAATAGAAACAGTAATGAATAGTACCTGAAGCCTTGCCGTCACCCTTTTCAATTGAAAAATAAATATTTGTATTTTAACGCGAAAATTAGGATAAATAATACAATAATTAATTATCTATCCTCTTATAATATTACTTTTGTCATTGATAATTAATAAAAAACGTTGAAACCGAGGAGAACATTATCGAGCTGGCTGAATAATCGTTACTTATTGATTATTCGGAATGAGGAAAATTTCGCTGAGAAGACAACGATCAGTTTTACCTATTCGAAATTAATCCTGATTTCCTTTTTTATACTAATTGTGTTAATGCTCATCAGTTTGTACTTATCCCAGACACTGATGGCTCAATGGTTCGATCCCAGGCATGAGCAATTGCTTATGTCCAGAAGCTTAATAGAGCTGAGGTTGGAGCTGGATTCTCTTCAAAACGAAGTGCGTAAAAAAGACCAATACGTAAAAAATCTTCAAAAAATATTAATCGGCGAACCGGAAGGCTTGAATGAAATCACGGATAATTCCATGGTATCAAACGAGGAAAATGAACAAGACCCGGTTTCCATGGCTGAAATTGACTCGCAGTTCCGCAAGAATTTTGAGCAATCTGAAATTTCATTTATCACTGTGAGCAATAGCTATTTACAGGAATTGGAGGAAACCTTTTTCTTTCGGCCAGTCTCGGGAATCATTAATAATCCATTTGATATCAGGAGCAATCATTTCGGTGTAGACATCGTCGCAAAAGACAACGAACCGGTTAAAAGCATTGCCGATGGAACCGTTATTTTCTCAGGATGGACACAGGATTCCGGAAATGTAATTGTCGTGCAGCATCGCGGCAACATTATTTCCGTTTATAAACATAATTCTGCATTATTAAAAAAAGTTGGTAATTTTGTATTTTCAGGTGATGTTATTTCGATCATAGGAAATACGGGTGAATTGACCACCGGTCCTCATCTGCATTTGGAATTATGGTATAATGGTAATCCGGTAGACCCGGAAGATTTTATTACATTTTAACTTGCAAATATATGTTTAAGAAAAGCAATGAAAATATGGGTACACAAGACTTAAGAGACTCAACCAATCAGATAGGCAAAGGAACTATACTGGAGGGAAACATAGAATCATTTGGAAACATCAGGATCGAAGGCAAAGTAATTGGCGATATAAAAAGCAAATCTAAAATTGCATTAGGTCAATCATCCTTTGTTGATGGAAACATCATCTCTCAAAACGCGGAAATCGAAGGTGAAGTGAAAGGGCGGGTACAAATTTCCGACCTATTGATTCTTAAAAAGACAGCTGTAGTTGGTGGTGATATCGTTGCCAATAAACTTTTAGTGGAATCCGGAGCAACATTTAACGGAAGCTGCAAAATGGGTGTGTCACAAAAAGAAATCAAAATAGGTGAAAACGGACACGTCAAAGAACAACAACCAAAAGAACAGCCAGAAGAGAAAAAACCAGGACAGCAAATCAAAGCCATATAACAACTACACACAATATATAAAGTACTCCGGACTGGCCATTCAGATGGCCGTATTGGTAGCAATTGGGTATTGGATTGGAAGTAAAATCGATGAATGGCTGGATTTAAAGTATCCAATTTTCATGATTGTTATGATTTTTTTGTTCCTGTTCGCATCGATTTATACATTAATTAAAAACATGCCAAAAGATTGATTCCAAAAACAAAACCCCTTAAAAAGTACCTTCTTTTCATCTATACATGTCTTCTCGCACTTACAATTTTCATTGTTCAGTATCTGGAACCCAACTGGATTTACCGCTATGTATGGATTATCATGATATTTTTTTTATTGCTTACGCTAGCCAGTATCTGGACAACAAAATATGCCGCTTTAAAACTCGGTAAGCAATTTATACAGGTATACTTTATTGTCATGACCATTCGACTTTTGATCAGCCTGGCATTTGCAATCATTTTTATCATAAAAGACCGTGACAACATCCTCATTTTCAGCATTAACTTTTTGGTATTGTATTTATTATTTCTTGGGTTTGAAATATATAGCATATTAACTAACTTGCGCACTCATTTTAAGAAGGGTATAGGAAATGATCAGAAATTCCACTAAGATCCTGCGCAAAGGATTGAAAATTAGTGTTTTACAATTAGTTTTAATTTTAACTTTTAACCTGTCAGGATTTGCTGCTTCAGAAGAAGGCGGAAGCAAAACTGACTTCATTTTACATCATATCCAAAACTCTCATGAGTGGCACCTGGCTACTTTTGGACATACACACATCTCAATTCCCCTGCCTGTTATTGTATATTCTCAGGATCGCGGTATGGAGTTTTTTATGTCCTCGAGCTTTAAAAATGAACACCACGAATGGTCGGAACATCAGGGGTATGTCATTGACGAACATGATCATTTAAAACCTGTGGATGAAAGCCGAAGCATTGTCGATCTTTCCATTACCAAGAACGTCGCTTCAATGCTGGTGAGTGTCATACTTTTGTTCCTGGTATTTATTTCAGTATCCAATCGATACAAAAAGAACCCATTGAGTCCTCCAAAAGGACTTCAGTCATTGTTAGAACCAATCATTTTATTTGTGAGAGATGAAATTGCCATACCAAATATTGGCAAGGACAAATACATGAAATTCATGCCTTTTTTGTTGACGGTTTTCTTTTTCATCTGGTTCAACAATTTGCTGGGACTACTCCCCGGCGCAGCTAACCTTACTGGAAACATTGCAGTCACATTAGTACTATCCTTGTTCACACTATTTTATACAATAAGGCATAGCAATAAAAATTATTGGGTACATATATTCAATACGCCTGGTGTACCATGGTGGCTAAAACTACCAGTGCCATTGATGCCAATTGTGGAATTCATTGGGATATTTACCAAGCCACTTTCACTTACCATACGACTTTTCGCAAATATTACCGCTGGGCACATTATTATCTTAAGTGTCATCAGCTTGATCTTTATTTTCAATAGTTTGGCGATCGGGCCAGTTAGTGTGTTGTTCGGATTGTTCATGAACATGGTGGAATTATTGGTTGCATTTATTCAGGCATTTGTTTTTACATTGTTGTCAGCAATATATTTTGGACAAGCTGTTGAAGAGCATCATCATGAAGAAGGTCATGAGGATGAAGTTGGAAAAGCAGCTGCATAATGAGAATTTTATTTACTATATAAACTATAAGTTCATGTTAACTTCAATTTTATTATTAGCAGTAGAAGGTTTGGCTTTGATGGGAGCTGGAATCGGTGCCGGAATTGTTGCATTAGGCGCAGGTGTTGGTATCGGTAAAATTGGTGGCGCTGCAATGGAAGCGATTGCCAGACAGCCTGAAGCAACCGGAAAAATCCAAACTGCAATGATTATTGCTGCGGCACTTATCGAAAGTGCGGCGCTTTTCGGTGTAATTGTTTGTTTCATTATTGCAACAAGCTAATTCTCTGAAAAACAAATTATTCAATCGTCCGGAACTAAACAGTAGGTTTGTTCCGGACATTTTTAATAGAAATTAAAAACTAATAATATGTTAAATCCTGAATCAGGTCTGATCATTTGGCAAACCATCATCACAATCCTTGTGTTGTTTGTCCTGGGAAAATTTGCATGGAAACCTATCCTTGGTGCTCTGAAAACTCGAGAAGATTCTATTGCTGAAGCATTGCAGGCTGCAGAAAAAGCCAAAGAGGAAATGGCTAATTTGAAAGCTGAAAATGAACAAATTATCAGAGAAGCCCGTGAGGAAAGAGATCAAATCATCCAGTCTGCTTCCAAAGCAGCAAACGAAATCAAAGAAAAGGCTAAGGAAGAAGCTAGTGAGATCGGGAAAAAAATGATTGAGGATGCTAAGGCCTCCATCGAATCCGAAAAGAATGCTGCGTTGAGAGATATCAAAGATCAGGTTGCTGAATTATCCCTTCAGGTAACTGAAAAACTTCTGAGAAAAAATCTTGAGGGCGACAAGGCTCAAAAGCAATTGCTGGATAGTTACATTGATGAATTAAAATTGAACTAGCATGTCTGATTACAGGGTAGCATCAAGATATGCACGGTCATTGCTCGACTTGTCGATTGAGCAAAAAATCGAGGATAAAATTAAGGACGACATGCAACTCATTGCAGATACGTGCAATGAGAACAGAAACCTCGTGGTTTCCCTTAAGAATCCCATCATCAAGTACGACAAAAAGATCAATATCCTTAAAAGCCTTTTTGGCAAAAAAGTCAATCCTCTGGTTATTCGATTCATTGAATTGATTTCCAGAAAAAACCGTGCAGAAATCCTCCCGGAGATCGCTGGCACCTGGATTGAACTTTATAATGAGCACAAAAATATCCTTCATGCAAAGATCGCTTCTGCGATTTCTCTAACAGAAGCAGAGAAAAAGAAAATCCTGACAGCTATTGAAGCTGATAAAAAGAAGAAAGTGATCCTGGATGAAACGATCGATAAGGATCTGATAGGTGGTTTTGTACTAAACATAAAAGACCAGCGATTGGATAACTCTGTCGCAGGTCAGCTTAAACAATTGAAAAGAAAATTTTTAAACAGAGCATAAAAGTTAAAATATAAAATGGCATCAGTAAGACCAGATGAAGTTTCGGCAATATTGAGAGAAGAGCTTTCAAATTTTAAGACCGAGGCTGAATTACAAGAAGTAGGAACAGTACTCCAGATAGGTGACGGTGTAGCCCGTATCTATGGCCTTTCCAATGCACAGGCTGGAGAGCTTTTGGAATTCGAAAATGGAATGACAGCATTGGTCCTCAACCTGGAAGAAGATAATGTCGGAGCCGTGCTTTTTGGTGAATCAGAGGAAATAAAAGAAGGTGATACCGTTAAGCGAACAGGCAGAATTGCTTCTATCAAAGTTGGTGAAGGTATGTGTGGCCGTGTAGTGGATTCATTGGGACTACCAATCGATGGAAAAGGTCCATTGGAAGGCGAGGTTTTTGAAATGCCGTTGGAAAGAAAAGCTCCTGGCGTTATTTACCGTGAGCCGGTAAGTGAACCTCTTCAAACGGGTATCAAAGCTATTGACTCCATGATCCCTATCGGAAGAGGACAAAGAGAGTTGATCATTGGTGACCGGCAGACAGGAAAAACTGCTGTAGCGGTTGATACCATTATCAATCAAAAAGAGTTTTATGACAGAGGTGAAGCTGTTTACTGTATCTATGTAGCAATCGGGCAAAAAGCTTCGACCGTTAGGCAAGTAGTTGCAACCCTGGAAAAATACGGTGCTATGGATTACACCATTGTGGTATCTGCTAACGCATCGGATCCGGCACCAATGCAATACTTCGCGCCGTTTACTGGTGCTTCGATCGGAGAATATTTCAGAGACACCGGTCGGCCAGCATTGGTCATCTATGATGACCTTTCCAAGCAAGCAGTTGCGTACAGAGAGGTTTCTCTTCTCTTAAGACGACCTCCCGGACGTGAAGCTTACCCTGGAGATGTATTCTATCTTCACTCAAGGTTATTGGAAAGAGCTGCAAAAATCAATTCAAGTGATGAGATTGCACAAAAAATGAATGATCTGCCTCCTTCCTTAAAAGGAAAAGTAAAAGGTGGAGGATCTTTAACAGCATTGCCTGTAATTGAAACACAAGCAGGAGACGTTTCAGCTTATATTCCTACGAATGTGATCTCCATTACTGATGGACAGATCTTTCTTGAAACCAACCTGTTCAACTCCGGTATCAGACCAGCCATTAACGTTGGTATTTCTGTATCAAGGGTTGGTGGCGCTGCACAAATTAAATCCATGAAAAAAGTGGCTGGTACACTTAAACTAGACCAGGCACAATTCAGGGAATTGGAAGCATTCGCAAAGTTTGGCTCTGATCTGGACGCTGCTACCCAACGTACGATCGATAGAGGTAGAAGAAACCAGGAGGTATTGAAGCAAGGACAGTTTTCTCCTTCACCAGTTGAACAACAGGTTGCCACCATTTATGCTTCTACAAAAGGCTTTACCGATAAAGTTCCAGTAGACAAGATGAAGCAGTTTGAGAATGACTATTTACAGGAGCTGAAATTAAATCATAAAAAAATACTGGATGAACTGAAAGCTGGTAAATTGACCGACGAAGTCACCGAAACTTTGGAAAAAACTGCTAAGGAAACCGCTTCTAAATTTATTTAAAAAGAGAGAGAATCTAAGTAATGCCGAATTTAAAGGAAGTAAAAAGCAGAATTAAGTCTGTAAAATCTACTCAGCAGATTACCAAGGCCATGAAGATGGTAGCTGCCTCAAAGCTTAGAAAAGCCCAGGACAGCATCCTTCAGATGAGACCGTATGCTGAAAAACTTTACGGAATTCTTGAGAATGTGGCACAATCGGCCGAAGGTTCAGCTAGCAGTGTCTATGCAGAACATCGGACAGCAAATAAAGTGCTGTTAGTGGTGATATCTTCTGACAAAGGCCTATGTGGTGCTTTCAATGCGAATGCTTTCAAAACTGCTATCAAGCAAATCGAGGATCATTACCAGGTTCAAAAGCAGGAGGGAAATTTATGGATCCTTCCTATCGGCAAAAAATCTTTCGAATACTTCAAAAAAAGGAAGTATCAGCTTATTCCGGATTTTTGGGAAATGTTTCATCAATTGTCATTTGATAAAGTCAGAGAAGCCGCTGAATTTGTTATGAGTGGCTTTGTGAAAGGGGATTTTGACAAGGTTGATCTGATCTACAATGAATTCAAAAATGTAGCTACTCAAATTCAACGGGCTGACAACTTTCTTCCGATTGAAGCAAATGAAGATGACAAGGAAGAAAATGCTCAGCCACAGAACAATGTTGATTATATTATCGAGCCGAGTGTCGATTATATCATCAAAGAATTGATCCCTCAAACGCTCAAAATTCAATTTTACAAGGCGATTCTTGAGTCCAATGCTTCAGAACATGGCGCGAGGATGACTGCGATGGATAAGGCTACGGAGAATGCCGGCGAATTGCTGAAAGACCTGACATTAATGTATAACAGAACTCGTCAGGCGGCAATTACTAAAGAAATACTTGAAATTGTTGGTGGTGCCGAAGCATTGTCCAATCAATAAAATAGAAAACGATATTCAATATTGAGGCAACTTCTTATAAGTTGCCTTTTTTATTTATATGGACCGGGAAATACTCACAACAAAAATCAAGGAATACAAAACTGAATATTCAGCAGAAGCAACTTTTATCCCCAGGTTTGTTGATTTGTTGAAAGAAAAGAATGCCTTTCTAAGAAAGAATATGAAACGGCATTTTACTGCTAGCGCCTGGATTTTCAACCCTTACAATAAAGAAGTTATTCTCATTCACCACAAAAAACTTAGTAAATGGCTGCAACCGGGTGGTCATGCCGATGGTTGTGAAAATCTTTACGAAGTGGCGCAGAAAGAAGCATTGGAAGAAACAGGCATTATATCTATACAAAATACTTTTCCTGAAATATTTGATATAGATATTCACACTATCCCTGAATACAAAAATATCCCAGAACATGACCATTACGATATCAGGTTTTTAATCATTCCGGAAAATGGATCTGAAATCCGCAAAAATAATGAGTCAAACGAGGTGAGGTGGATTAAACTGAATGAAGTTGAAAAATTTGCAGCAAACAATATTTCGATAAAAAGAATGGTTGAAAAGACAAAAAGTATGTCTGATAATCTGTAAATTTTAAACCTCTTATTATTTTTAATCTTTAAAAACTACCACATGAAACCTGGAGCGATTATTTATTTTTTATTCGCATGGAGTATTTGTTCAACCTTTTACTCTTGTAGTTCACAAAAATCTGAAGAAAAACGAGAATCAGTTGAAGCGGATCCGGTTCATTCTATTATCGGTAAGTGGGACGCACGCTGGCAAATGAGTGGCAGCGATGTAACAGAATTTGAAGATTATCAAAAGAGAATGGAAGGCAAACTTAAATTTTCAAATAACGGTGAGGTGGAGATCACTACCTATGGCTTTGATGGTTGCTTGTTCATGCCGGATACTTCAACCAATACAATGAACTGGAAGCTCGAAGATAAGATCTTGAGGTTCATCGATAAGGATGATGTACATGGCATCCCCTACGTTGTAGAGGAAATGGAAAATGACAACATCAGACTTTCACTGATGGGCGATATTCAACTCATGCTGAGTCGCTAGCTAATTTGAGGATTTATACTGCTCAAACCTGCTTTTTTCTTCCTGTCTGGGAAACATGTTGTTGGTGACATCGACATCGGCTGTTAATTGATCGGGATCAATCTCAAAGGACGCGATCTCTTTTTTTCTGATGATAATTTTGGAAACGACTTTCTCATTTTTCCGCCAGATTTCTGCAGGAAACTTCTCCGTTTCATTTGTTCCATCCTTGTAATTGATTTTTAGGATCACTGGCATGACCAAACCACCTTTGTTCGTCAATTTGAGTTCATAATAATTATTATCAGGGTCATTCAATTGATCATATTCACCCAGAATAAAATTTGCCCGTTGATACTCATCCAGTTTCGATAGCGGCGATTCTTTGTTATCATCAACAGCTCTATTCTTTTTATTGTTTTTGTTCTCCTTTTCTGAATGGAGGTTTTGATCAAAGCGATACCATGTCACATCAGTTAACTCTATGTCAACATTATCGGTGGTATAAAACCATCCCTTCCAGAACCAGTCCAGATCCACAGAACTGGCATCTTCCATCGTTCTGAAAAAATCTGCAGGTTTTGGGTGTTTAAACTTCCACTTATTCGCATAAGTTTTGAATGAATAGTCGAATAACTCAGGCCCCATGACCACCTCTCTTAAAATGTTCAGCGCAGCCGCTGGTTTTCCATAGGAATTGTTTCCCCACTGAGTAAGCTGTTCCGGGTTGGTCATGATCGGTTCCAGGTAATCTTTTGACCCCTTCATGTATGGTACAATTTTGTGGGCCGGCCCTCTTCTTGATGGATAACCTGGTTCCCAGCTTTGCTCAGCCAGATACTGCACGAAAGAGTTTAGACCTTCGTCCATCCATGCCCACTGGCGCTCATCCGAATTGACAATCATAGGGAAAAAGTTGTGCCCAATCTCATGAATGATCACACTTATCATTCCTCTTTTTAGTCTGTCCGAATATTTTCCGTTTTTATCCGACCGCCCATAATTGAACGCTATCATTGGGTATTCCATTCCGTTGTTGGCTTCTACTGAAATAGCCTTTGGATAGGGATAATCAAATGTATAGTCCGAATAAAATTTTAATGTATGAGCCACTACCCGTGTTGAATATTCACCGTACAAAGGTTTGGATTCCTTAGGGTAATATGACATGGCCATAACAGTCTTGCCGTTGATATCCACTCCCATTGCATCCCAGATAAATTTCCTGGAGCTTGTCCAGGCAAAATCCCTCACATTTTCTGCATGAAAGATCCATGTTTTTTTTTCCTTTGACCGACTTTTTTCCTTTTGCTTAACCTCCGATTCAGAAACAATCACTACTGGAGTTTCACTTGTTTTAGATTTTTCCAGTAAGTCAATCTGATTTGATGTCAACACTTCTTCCTGATTTTGAAGAGCCCCTGTCGATCCAACCATGTGGTCGGCAGGAACAGTCATTTTTACTTTATAATCTCCAAATGGCAATGCGAACTCTCCCCTACCCAAAAATTGTTTGTTTTGCCATCCGTTTACATCATCGTAGACCGCCAGACGTGGAAAGAATTGGGCAACGGTATAAACGTAATTGCCATCCTCTTCAAAATATTCATACCCTGACCGTGAATTACTATCTCCCTCCCTGTCATTGATGAAATAATTCCAGTTCACCGAAAATACATATTTTTCACCCTGTAAAATTGGCTCTGCCAAATCAATTCTCATCATGGTTTTATTGATGATATATGGAAGAGGCTGACCGCTCTCATCAGACACTTTTTCAATATGCATCCCGTAATTCTTATTTCCTCCCACGAGAAAAGTAACATCTGACCTGCCGAGTTTTTCCATTTCAGCATTGTGGGTAGTGTAGTAGTCCGAATTTTCAGTTCGTAAATTTTGCTCTAATTGCAACCATAAGTAACGGAGCGGCTGAGTAGAATTATTATGGTAAATAATTTTTTCTGACCCTGTAATCTGTTGATTTTCGTCGTTTAGTTCAACCTGGATTTCGTAATCGACTTTCTGCTGCCAGTATTCATGGCCCGGGCTTCCATCTGCTGCGCGAAACGAGTTGGGAGTAGGTAGCAATTGATCCATTTGTTCAAATTTCCTCCCCTCAAAATTTTCCTGCCCGTAAGAGTAGTTTACTAATAAAACTAGCCCAATCAACATCAATCTGCGCATACTACCAATATTTTGACTCAAACATCAGGGTGAGGGCAACACCAGCAATACCCGATGAAATGACTAACACCCAGTCTCTCCTACTAAAATTAAACGTACCTATGAAGATGGTTGAAATGATTAAAAATATGCCTACAATTATGACCTGGCCTATTTCAATACCCAAATTAAAGGCTATCAATGGCTGTATGATACTTGACTCCTTGCCCAGGATCCCTTTCAGGTAATTAGCAAAACCCAAACCATGGATCAATCCAAATATCAATGCGAAAAAGTAATTTCGGTTTAGATTACGGTGAATGCTAAAATTATCCTTTTTCCTGATCAGATTTGAAATTGCTGTTACAAAAATGGTAGTCGGAATCAGATATTCAATCAGATTCTGGTTGTAACGAAATACATCTGTAACGGCCAATGCCAGCGTAATCGAGTGACCGATAGTAAACGCAGTGACAAGAATGAGAACTTTTTTCCAGTCTTTTAACAGAAATATAACCGAAAGGGCCAATAAAAAAAGTATATGATCAACGGCATAAATATCTATAATATGCTGTATTCCTAGCTTCAGATATAACTTAAATTGCTCCATTTTCCCGCGGAATTATGCATTTTTAAAAGCCACAATATTATAACTTTAAAGCGAGATTTAAAATTGATATTCTTCATGCTCCTGATAATGAAAATTTTATGGTTCTTTTTTGTTTCCTTGCACCCATTCAAAATCAGCGTAACAGAAATTAATTATAATAAGTCAGGAAGAAGTCTGGACACAACCATCAAGGTATTTCATGATGACCTGGAGTCTGCACTTAGTGAAAGTAATTCAAAGACCATTAACGTTGAAGAAAATAATCAGCAAATCAAGTCTTACTTAAGTTCCTACTTTATAAACTACTTTCAACTATTCATCAATCAAAAAAAAACCGACTTTTCTTTTGTTGGCTATGAATTTGAAGATGATGTGGTTTGGATTTACCTGGAATTCAAATCTGCTGACAAATTGGAATCGGTAAAATTGAGAAATGGCATATTTACTGACACTTTTCCTGAACAGTCCAACCTGGTTCACTTTCATTATGGTGATGAAATTAAAAGCCGGATGTGTAGCAAAAATAATCCGGAGGCCAGCTTTAGTGACTTTCAGAACTGGTAAGTTTAATAAGCTGAGCAAAATGAACGATCTCCCAAATCCTGCCATTATGTTGTAGCAGTTTGATGTCGTTCACGTCAAATTCAAATGATACCTCCTTTCTCTTATAAATCTTCCATGCTTTAAAAAACATTTCTTTTGACAAGTCACTGAAAGCAACCGTCATATGTGGGGAAAATTGTCTGCCTTTTCTCCTTTTACTGACAATTCCCAGCGTATCTTCAAAATGTTGATTAATGCTCCTAAAGAGTGCAAACAATTGCTCATTTTGATCGATCTTAATATAAATGACTCTCGGAACAAAAGCTCCAAAACCATTTAACTTAAGGTGAAAAGATTGAAAGCCATTGCAAAACTTCGTTAGCTCTTCTTCTAAATCAGTTTTTTGAGACAATTCATAGTGAAAGGGTGGAATAATGGTAATATGAGGAGGGGATTTTAGTGCAGCCGTAGAATCATATTCCTCGGCAAACTCCTGCTTTATTTCAATTACGCTGGCTCCGACACTTTCATCTGGCACAATAGCCAGAAAAAACAAAGCCTTTAAATTCTTTATTTGATCGGTTGATTCCAAAATTTAGAAAGCTCTCTTATTATAACTAAATTATACACTAATAGTGTTTACCAACATGTTTTTTTAGTAAAACTTATTAGTTTTATGATAATATGATTTTTTTAACCTTTATGCCTTATGCATAGAAAAAAAGGACAGAACATTTTCATTTTGTTGTTCATTTTGATCATGACGAGTACCGGTGCTTCTGCATTTAATATATCTTTGGATAGCCTGATTAAGTTTCACGGCTATGTGCTGGATACGATTTCCGATTCCCCAAATAAGCTTCCTGTTGGGGCTAAAATGGTTTTGGAGCGATTACCCTATGGTAGTGAAATCGGAATCATTTCTTCAAATGATTCATCGGGATATTTCGAATATTATCTTTCACTCGACCATGACTACCGGTTGGATATTAAAAGCGATGGACACAAAACCCACTTTGAAACGGTAAGCCCGAAACAATGGGCTCAAAACGGGGCTTTGAGAGTCGATTATTATTTGATGCCGGAATGGAGGGAAGAGCAGGTAATAAGGTTAAAAAAATTAATTTTTGAACAGGGAAGATCCGTTATCCTTCCCGAATCCGTTTCAGAATTAGACCTAATCTCAAAAGCGATGGTTAATAATCCATCGATGGTCATTCAGCTAGAAGGGCATACCGACTGGCGAGGTGATCACAAAAGCAATTTAAAACTCTCGGAAGAAAGGGTGAATGCGGTAAAAAGTTACTTAACGGCGAAAGGAATAACTAGCAAAAGAATAAAAACAAAGGCATTTGGCGGCACAGAGCCATTAACCAGAAATGCTTCCATCGAAGCATCCTCGATCAACAGGCGTGTAGAAGTAAGAATTTTAAAAATTGATTAAATCTATCATTTTCAACAACACCATGAAGAAATTATCTATTGCAATCCTCGCAATTATTATAAGTACGACTGTAGAAGGTCAAAGAATTTATTGGGCAAACAAAGTAGTCGATTATTCTTCTCAGCTTTCTGATAAAGAATATTCTGCCAAACAGGTATTGGGCAAACCCAACTCCCTGCCTCAATCTGGCGATGCACCGACTGTCTGGCTTCCCAAAAAACCCAATAAGACGGAATATGTAACTGTCTCTTTTGAAAAGGAGGTACGTGTACAACAGCTTGTTATTGCCGAATCTTTCAATCCATCGGCTACATTTGAAGTTTACATGTTCGACCCTGACGGCAATGAGCACCTTGTTCATACCTTTGAACCTCGTCCTATTGATCTTAAAGGCCGCTTAATCAATATTTACATCGATCGGACGGATTTCAAAGTCAGCGCACTAAAGCTCGTATTGGACTGTTCAAAAGTTCCCGGTTATAATGGTATCGACGCCATAGCAGTTTCCCCTTCGAAAAAGAAGGTAGAGGTCGAAATTGATATCCCGGAAAACCTCAGGGAAAATATAAAAATTGATCGTCTTAGCTCAAACGTAAACAGCGAATATGATGAAACAAGACCTCTTATCGCACCTGATGGAAAAACCATCTATTTCAGTAGGAAGTATCATCCGGATAATGTAGGAGGTAAAAAGGATGAAAATGATATTTGGTATTCAGAATTAAACACCGTCACAAACGAATGGAAACCAGCTAAAAATCTTGGAGAACCTCTTAACACCAAAGGTGCGAATTTTATCAGCTCGGTAACCCCTGATGGAAAAACGATGGTTGTGTTGCTAGGTAACGAATACGAGAAAAATGGGAAAATGCAACCCGGTATATCCATGTCAAGCAAGCAGGGAGATACCTGGGAAACTCCTGTGAAACTCAATCTTGTTAATCCTTATATTGAAAACGAGGATGGACACTATTTTCTTGCAAATAATCGTAAGACCATCATTATGTCGGTCGAAAGATATGATGCGTATGGTGAAAGAGATCTCTATGTAAGTTTTCAAGAAGGGGATGGACTTTGGTCTGAGCCTCTGAATCTTGGAAATGATATTAATTCCGCAGCCAGCGAGCTCTCGCCATTTCTTGCTCCTGATGATGAGACATTGTACTTTTCAAGCGGTGGTTTCAGCGGATACGGAGGTACGGATATTTACATTAGTCGGCGTCTCGATGATACCTGGACTAACTGGACAGAACCAGAAAACCTTGGTTCAGAGATCAATACGGAGGTGGATGACATTTTTTTTACATTACCCCCTTCAGGAAAATTTGCATATTTTACTCGTGGCAGTCAAGACTTAAATGCAGACATCCATCAAATCGAGCTCCCAATATTCTACCAACCTTCACCGGTTGTAAGTATAAAAGGCAAAATTGTTGATGAATTTACAAATAAACCTATTTCAGCCAGGATCTCTTACACACTTCTTCCTGAGGATGAAGATGTAGGATATGTCATGTCTGACCCCAAAACCGGTGAATACGAAATTTTATTACCCGCCGGATCTGAATATCGGTATCAAATTACTGCTGATGGATATGATTCTTTACAACAAAATATTGACTTGAATGAAGAATCTGATTACCGTGAAATCGAAAGAAATCTCAGTCTTTCCACTGCCAATGCCGAAGAAAGGAAGCTTAAAGAATTTTTTAGCAATAAGACTGATAAACTCATTCTTGGTGACGCGGTTTTGTTTGACACCGGTTCGGATCAGTTGAAAGAAAAATCAAAAACACTGCTAGACAAGATCTCAAACTACCTTTCTACAAACGAGGATATCAAACTTGAAATATCGGGGCACTCCGACAATGTTGGGTCAGCTGATTTTAACAAAAAATTATCCAAAAAAAGAGCTGAATCTGTAAAGAAATACCTGGTGAAGGAAGGCATTTCAGAAGACAGGCTCAAGACTGTAGGGCACGGGTCAGATCAGCCAATCGGTTCCAATTATACCGAAGAGGGGAGGGCAATGAACAGGAGAGTAGAATTTGTCGTTCAAAATTGATCGGAAGCTAACCCTGTCATTTCTTTTTTACCCCGTATTATTTTTTAAAATTGCTTCATGAGCAGTGATGCGCTTCAAAAGCTGATTGTCCTCAAAGCCTCGGCCGGATCGGGAAAAACATACCACCTGGCGTTGGAATACATTTCTTTGGCAATTACAGGAAAGGTGGATTTCAGGCAAATTCTGGCGGTGACTTTTACCAACAAAGCGACCAGGGAAATGAAAGAGCGGATCCTGAATTTTCTCCAGCAGATTTCCAAAGGTAGAAATGGGGTTTTGATTGAACAGTTATCAACCAAAACTCAACTAAGTGCGAGCGATATTCAAACCCGGTCCTCCCTTTTGCTGCAAAAGATCCTTCACAATTACAGCCATTTCGGAGTAAGCACCATTGATAGCTTTAATCAGAAAATCTTACGAGGATTCACAAGGGAAATCGGGCTGATTGGAAATTTTAACCTGGAACTGGATTACCAAAAAGTGCTCGACTATAGCATTGACAAAGTCATTGAAAGTGCAAATGCCAATCCTGAAATTATCAAGTGGCTGCTGGATTTTTCCCGTGAAAAATTGATAGCCGGTTCCAATTGGGATATACGAACTGATCTTGCAAATCTAGCCTCTGAGTTAAACAGCGAGCGATTTAAAATATTGGAAGCTGACGATCCGAATATTATTTCGGATAATAAACAATTGGACGAATACATTCGGAGACTCAAAAAAATCAAATTTGCTTTTGAGAACCACATGAAAAACATTGGTCTTGATGCAGTTAAGATAGCTGAGGTTTACGACTTGATACCACAGGATTTTAGCTATGGAGAAAGTGGGGTGTTTGGTCATTTTATTAAGATCCAATCAAATAATAAGTCCTATGAACCCGGACAGAGGGCTTTGAAAGCTTTGGAAGATCCAGAAAGCTGGTATTCCAAAAAGTCAGATAAAAAAGAATCCATCCTAGCTGCTGTTGAAAATGGTCTGCATAACAAACTGGAACAAGCCATTCAATTTTATGAATCCAAAGGAAGGGAATACATTTCTGCTGATTCTATTTTGAAAAACATGTATGCGCTAGGGCTTTTTACTCAAATTAAAAAAGCAATCGACGACTATAAATTTGAAAAAGATCTGTTTTTGTTGAGTGATACCAACATCTTTTTAAAGGGAATTATTCAGGACAATGAAACACCTTTTATCTATGAAAAAACGGGTAGCTGGTACAGCCACTTTCTGATTGACGAATTTCAGGACACTTCCCGATTGCAGTGGGAAAATTTAAAACCTCTCATTGCAAATTCCCTCGCCGAGCTGGATGAAAACCTGATCGTAGGCGATGCAAAACAGTCCATCTACCGATGGAGGGGTGGCGACTGGGAGCTGATCGAAAAAGACATTCATCAATCATTTGCTGACGAATTTCTTCAGGTCATTAATCTCGATACAAATTGGAGAAGCGCCAAACATGTTGTAGAGTTCAATAACTCTCTCTTTCGAGTAATGCCGAGTGTATTTAAATCTGCTTACCAGGCTGCCGTTGAAAATGAGTATCATTTTAATGATGATTTTGACCTGATCTATCAAAATATAGAGCAGAAAATCTCAGCAGCCAACCAGTCAAAAGAAGGGCATTTAAAAATCAATTTTTCTGAAAAAGAAGAAACCAAAGACCTCTGGAAAGAGAAGGGATTGGAATGGTTGAAAAAAAGTATTGAAGAATTGCAGGATGCAAATTATTCCCTCAACCAGATTGCCATCCTGACCCGTACAAAAAGCGAAGGGACAGAAGCAGTTAATTTTCTGAACGAACAAAATAGATCAAACGGCAATTTCCGTTATGATGTCATTTCTGGAGAATCTTTGCTAATAAAGAACTTTCCTTCTATCCGCCTGATGATCAATTGCCTGAAACTCATTACCGATCCTGAGAGCAAATTATTTGCAGCTGATGTAGCGATTGAATATTCAAGGGTAAAAAATGAATCGGAAGACCTAAGCTCCATCGTTGGTAATCCTGCATTTGTAAAAAAAGTGTTTCAATTATTTCCTCCAACATTTTTGGAAAAGTTGGAAAATTTAAAACGGTTTGGTTTGTTAGAATCCTTTTCATTCATTGTCAACATTTTCGGGTTGGATAAAATGGAGGAAAATCTCCCATACTTAATGGCTTTTCAGGACATTATCCATCAGTTTGTCAATGAAAACGGGAACGATATTGGCAGTTTTATCGAGTGGTGGGAGAATGAAAAAGACAGACAGACTCTTCAAAGTCCTGAAAACATCAACGCCATCAGGGTAATGACCATTCACAAATCAAAAGGCCTTGAATTTGATGCAGTATTAATTCCTTTTTTTAACTGGGAAATTGATCACAGCGGAAATAAAAATGTCTTTATCTGGTGCAAAAACCATGAGGATCAATTTGATCAGCAAAAAATTGTTCCGCTGAAATATCAAAGTGCCTTGTCACAAAGCTACTTTGAAAAGGAATATTGCGATGAAAAGCACCGGGCATTTATCGACAATCTTAATCTTTGCTATGTCGCATTTACAAGGGCGAAAAAAGCGCTGATGATCCATGGCGAATCTATGAAAAAGAATAAAAAAGAATTAAAGAATGTGTCAGAAATACTTATTCGCACACTTGAATTTGAAGACTTCGAATTAAAAGAATACTTCGATTCGGAAACTGATAAATTTACTTATGGTAAGCTCGGAGATCAATCAAAAAAAGCCATCGCCGAAAAGGGAAAGCATTCCCATTTTATCCAAAACGATTGGTCAGGAAAAATCAAGTTGAGGAGACGAGGCCGGGACCTTTTCGAAAAAAGCCAGGCCGGACGTAAAGAAAAGATCAATCACGGATTGTTGGTTCATGAGGTCCTGGCAGAAATCCATTCCAAAAGTGAGATCAACAAATTGCTTTCGGAATACCAGAATCTTGGATTGATTACCCGTAACGAAATTTCCGATCTGCTTGATCAATTCGATCGTGTTTTTGCCAATCCGGTTGTCAATAAGTGGTTTGAAAGTGATTGGGAGGTCAAACGGGAAAGCACCATCCTATCGCAGGATAACGTTGAGCTGCGACCTGACCGGGTATTGGTCAAAGACAAAAAAGCCATAATAATAGATTTCAAGACCGGCCGTGAAATGAAGGAACACAGCCTGCAACTGATGCGTTATCGAAACAAATTGATAGAAATGGACTATCAGGCAGTAGATGCTTTTGTCCTTTACATCAACACCAATAAAGTTAAACAGATCGCCTGATGAACTTATTGGAACACATTGCCGATCGATTGTTAAAGGAAGGGTCCCAGGACCTGGGAAACTGGACCATCATTTTCCCAAACAAGCGTGCCGGGCTATTCTTTAAAAAGATCATAAGCCAGCAAATTGAAAAACCCATCTGGTCTCCTAATATCTTAAGTATCAATGAGCTGTTTGAAAGGCTTTGTCCTTATGAAAATGCCGATAAGTTCTCTCTTATTTATCGTCTCTATCAGGCCATTGAAAAGCATTTTTTGGAAAAGGAAACCTTTGAACAATTCTTTTTTTGGGGAGAAACCCTGCTGGCGGACTTTGATGAGCTGGATAATTTTTTGATTGATTCAGAACTGCTCTTCCAGGACCTCAACAACATTAAAAACCTTGAATCCAGCCTGGAACACCTAAATGAGCAGCAAAAGGAGTTGATCAAAAGATATTGGAAGAGCTTTGAAGGCGTACTTACCCGAGAAAAGGAGAAGTCCTTGTCCATCTGGCGGGTGCTTGGAAATGTTTACCAGGAATTTAACGAAGATCTCCAGCGCAGGAGAAAGGCTTATCCGGGAATGATTCACCGATGGGTGGTAGAAAATCTGGAAAGCGGGATTGATGTCCCATATCAAAAGATTATTTTTGCCGGCTTTAATGCTTTGACAAAATCAGAAGATAATCTGATCAGCTGGTGTTGTCAAAATTTAACCTGTAAAGTTTTTTGGGACGCCGACGACTACTATTTAAATAATGACCAGCAGGAAGCCGGTCAGTTTTTAAGGGATTACAAACGAAAACACAGCATCCTTTCTCCTACATTCAGGGACCAATATCAAAGTGATTCTTTTTCTGACAGGTCTATCAAAGTAATCGAATGCAGCTCAGATGCAGGGCAGGCACAGGAAACCGGGAGATATTTACAAGAATTACTTAATGCCGGGACAGATCCTGAAAAAATCGCGATTGTCCTTCCAAATGAAAGACTACTCATCCCTGTAATGAATGCCGTCCCACAGGAAGTCGAGTCTCTGAATGTGACCATGGGTTATCCACTTCAAAACAGCCTTGCCTACAGTTTTTTAATTGCTCTGATCGAGTTGCAAATGGAAGTGGAAACAAAAAAACCGATTGCATTTTACTATAAAAATGTCCTTAAAATTCTGAGCCATCCGTTTATCCACCAGAATCCTGATGGAATGGCTAAGGAAATCATTCAGAAAATAAAAAAGGATAATATTCTGTTTCCCGATATTGAAATTTTAGACGAAGGCAATGATTGGCTAAAAATCATTTTCCAAAAAATACATGGAAGCGTTGCTCTCATAGATTACCTGCAGGAATGCATGATGCTCATAGTAAATGAACTGGATGAAGCAAACATTGAGTCTGAATTTATTCTTCATTTTTACCGCATCCTGAACAACTTAAAAGATCTCTATGAAACGCATTCGATCGACGTGGATCAAAGATCTTTTCTTAGACTTCTGAATCATGCAATTTTCCGAGAAAGACTTCCATTTGAAGGCGAGCCTCTGAAGGGACTGCAAATCATGGGTTTTATGGAGACTCGAAACCTGAGCTTTGATCATGTGTTTTTGTTATCTACAAATGAAGGCATTCTCCCTCCCGGACGGCACGATGTTTCGTTTATTCCATACTCCATACGAAAGGCGTATGGGTTGCCTACAGTCGATCACATGGATTCCATATTTGCCTATCTTTTTTACCGATTGGTCCATAACTCCACTAATCTGACGGTTTTATTCAATGGAAATAGCGAAAAAGGAAATACAGGTGAAGTGAGCCGATTTATCAAACAATTAGCTTCGGAATCGCAAATTGATATTCAATATTCATCGCAGGAGTTGAATATATTTTCGGCACAATCAACCGGGATCGAGATTGATAAAACCCCGGAAATAATGGAAAGACTTAACAGATATCTTGTTATCAACGAAAAACCGGAAAAGAGACTTTCGCCCTCCGCACTCTCCACTTACATAGATTGTTCCCTTCGATTTTATTACCGGTATGTGCTTGACCTTTATGAAGATGATGAAGTAGAAGAAGATATCGGAAATCGTGAATTGGGGTTAATTTTTCACAGGGTAGCCGAGCTGATCTATCAGCAATTTGATGTGAAAGGAAAGAGAATGGTAAAAACCGAAGACATCCTGAAAATCGAGAAATGTGTGGATCAATTTATTGAAACTGCTTTCCGAGAACAATTTGGTTCAGGAAAAACAAAAAAGTTACATCTAAACGGAAGGCAGGAATTTGTTTACGGAATTGTTAAGCAGTTGATCCTCCGGGTATTGGAAATAGACAAATCGCATACTCCATTCGAAATTGTCGGACTGGAAGCAAATGAAGAAAAAGGGTACAAACTTGACTTTGGTGTTTTATTGGGTGATAAAAAAATATCTGTCGGTCTGAAGGGAATAATCGACAGGATTGACAAAAAAAACAACACTGTCAGGATCATTGATTATAAAACCGGGAAAGATACCCGAGAGTTTAAAAATATCCCATCACTATTTAATTCTGAAGATAAAGGACGAAATAAAGCTATTTTCCAAACTTTTTTATATGCTCTCTTATTTTTGAATGCAAATTCTGAGTATTCAAATCCCTTACAGGCAGGTCTTTTCAACTTAAAAGATTTATTCGGTGAAAATTTCGATGTCCTTATCCAAAATAAACAATCAAATAAAGGCTTCCTTGTAACAGACGTAAAGCCATTCTTGGAGGAATACAAAATTGAGTTATCAAATCTGCTCAAAGATATATTCGGGCATAATATTGGTTTTGTACAAACAAATGACAAAAACCGGTGCAAATATTGCCCATATAATATATTGTGTAATAGAGATGATTAATAACAGAATAAAGGAGCGAAATTGCAGATACCCAATTACCCGAAGAGCAATTGATCGAAACTAAGATTGTGTTGATCGAAAACACTTAACTAAAAAACGAAAGCCCCTTATAAATAAGAGGCTTCGTGCTAAATGTTAAACAGGTGTATGAATAAATTGTGTTATGCGTTTTTTTATACCGGTAAGAAACAAGTAGTAACCTTCAATCATCACAATTTTTTACTTTTTTTGAATTTTGTTTAAATAGTCAATATAAATATTGAAATAGTACAATAATTATGGTGAAAATTTTATTTGTGTGCTTGGGAAATATTTGTCGATCACCTTTAGCTGAAGGAATTTTTAGGGATTTGGTTGACAAAAAGGGATTGAATGATAAATTCACCTGCGATTCATCGGGAACCTCAGGTTGGCATATCGGCGAGCCACCTGACAGTCGCTCTGAGTTAATTGCCAAAAAACACGGTATTACACTTGATCATTTTGGTCAGCAGCTTTCCAGAGAAGATTTTGAAAATTTTGATTACATCATTGCGATGGATAAGGACAACTTTCGAAATATTAAAGCTGCGAATGGGTTCGAAAAATTCAATGGGGAAAATCTTTTGTTAATGCGTGAGTTTGATGATGTCGCTCCAAACAGTGATGTGCCGGATCCGTATTTCGGTGGACCGGAAGGATTTCAACATGTTTACGATATGCTTAACAGGTCATGCAACAACTTCCTGGAACACTTGTTAGAAAAGCATTATATCCATACCTGAGAAAGCATTCATGTTCCAAACCGCCAATTCCTTCTATGAAAACCTTCTCAAACAAATCTTTGGTGAATCCATAAGACTAACTGACTCGTCGTCCACCTCTGGTGGTTGCATTCACAATACTGTCAAACTCACCACTAATCGGGGAAATTACTTTCTTAAGTGGAATGAAAATATTTCGGACGACATGTTTGAAAAAGAAGGAAAAGGACTGAAGCTCCTTTTTCAGGCTGATGAAATAAAGGTTCCCGAAGTCATCTCTTTTGGTGAACTGGAAGACAAAAAATACCTTCTGATGGAGTACCTGGAACCTTCTCCTCAAATTGCTGGTTACTGGGAAGATTTTGGCATTTCGCTGGCAAATCTTCATCGCAATCATCTCAACAACAAATACGGCCTCGATCATGACAATTACATCGGAAGCCTGTATCAAAAAAATAATTTCAGGAATTCCTGGATTGATTTTTTCCGGGAAGAAAGATTAGAAGCTCAACTCCAACTTGCGTTAAAAAATGGGTTGGTTAGTTCAGAATTTGCTTCGCGATATCAGAAGTTTTACAACCTGCTTCCCAATTTGCTTCCCGAAAATCCTCCTTCGTTGCTGCATGGGGATCTTTGGAACGGGAATTTCATGACAGGTCCTGATGGAAAAGCCTGCCTGATCGACCCGGCAGTTTATTATGGAAACCGCGAGATCGAACTGGCATTTACCAGGATGTTTGGTGGATTTGATTCCCAATTTTACTCTTCCTACCACGATGCCTATCCTCTCGAACCGGGATTTGACTTACGCGTTGAAATTTACAACATGTATCCATCGATGGTTCATGTCAACTTATTTGGTACCTCTTATCTCTTGGGTGTGGAAAGTGTTTTAAGAAGGTATTTGTGATTAGGATACTTTCTTTTTAAAGAAAACTTTTCGGACCCAGCGAGGAAGAAATATAGCTCCTAAAATCAGGTAGGGATAATAAGTAAAGGTTCTCCAAAGTATGCTGCCTACAAGGGTATAGTCCTTTAGGAATTCGACAAAGAAAAGATTAAAGAAGTACTCTGCTGTTCCGGAACTTCCAGGTGTCGGCGACAATAGCATAGCAATCCAAAGGATAATATGTTTGCCGAAAACGAGTATGTGTTGAGTAAGATTAATATCGACAAATGCTTCAATAATGCAATTGACCATGACATATCTTGCCGACCAGATAAAAATAGTGGAAACCGTTATTTTAAACCAGTAGGAAAATTTCTTTCCCTTAATCTGATTGCTCGCCCACATGATCTCATTTCCTCTTTCATAAGCAGCATATCGCCATCTTTTCAGTAATTTGTTAAAAGTGATTTTGATGATCAGCCATTTGAATAATCGTGGATTGACAAAAAGGGCAAATGCCATGATCAAAGTATAAATAGCAATCAAGGCATAAGAAGTGTAAAAGATGGCGTTAAGACTTTTGCCCAAAACTGCCTGTGTATCTACCTGAGGAAAAATATAATTCCCGGCAAAAATAAGTGCCAGAGGTGCTGCAATTACAAAAAACAGGTTGTCAAAAACCGCAGTCAGCATCACATAGGATAGTGATTTCCCGAGATTGATGCCTTCCTTCCATAAAATAAAAACAGCTACCGCGGTCCCACCGACAACAGAAGGCGTTACCGCCGAAGCAAACTCCCACAAAATGATCACATAAATACTACTCGTCCAGGATAGATTTTTATCTGTGATGGTTCTGATCCTGTAAACATATCCAACGTCCCTCGCCAACAATACAAATACAGACAAAAGAATGGGCCAGATGGCGGCATCCCTCGCCATTGTCAATTTCGATGGTGTAAAATCAGGGTCGGATAAGATCAGGTAAACTACAATGCCCAGTCCCAGTATAACCGGAAGCCATATCTTATTTGGATTGAGTGTTTTGAAGATCTTTTTAGTATCGAGATCCATTTATTTGACCAGTTCTTCCTCAAGTTTTTCAATCCAAAAATTATTATATCCAATACCAAGGTGTAAGGTGATGATTCGCAACTGCAATAGTTCCAGAATGCTTAGAAAATTATAGATCACAGCAATTTTTGAAGGCATGTATTTGATGATGGACTCAAAAGAGAGCTTTTCCTTTTCGGATAATTTCAAGAGAATAAAACTCTTTTGTTCTTCAATTGTGTATGGGTATTTTTCAACCGTGTGAGTAGGCTTGTTCTTTTCAATTTCCCATTTCTGCAGCACTTTCTGATATACTTTCAAAAGCTTGTAAAGGTCGAGGTCTTGCATTTCACTTTCTACGTTGACCGATTCGGAAAGCTTTCTGACCTCCTTTAAAATATTTCCTCTTTTCTCCTTGTGAAGTTGGGCCTCTTCCAGATCAGCCAGCTCTTGTAATACCGATTTGTATCGCTTGTACTCCAATAAATGCTTGACCAACTCATCCCGCGGATCAATTTCATTTCCCTCCTCATCTAACTGAGGGCGTGGCAATAACATTTTAGCCTTGATCCGCATCAGCTTGGCCGCAACTAGTATAAATTCGGAGGCAACTTCGATGTTTAGCTTTTCCAGTTCGTGAAGGTAATCGAGAAAATCTTTGGTGATCTTCGAGATAGGAATGTCATAAATATCCAGTTCATCCCGCTCAATAAAAAATAAGAGGAGATCAAATGGCCCTTCAAATAGTGGTAATTTAATTTCAAAACTCAAATCAACAGGATTTACTGATTATCAACCGGGGTAATGTTTGACATCCCAAAGATATTTATAATTTGCAATTAAGAATATGATACCTTTAAGAAAAAACATAACTTTGCAGACTAAATTTTTGATTTTTCAAAAAAAATAGAAGATTTAAACATATATTGAACACAATTGTTTAATATTCTTAACCATTAAACATTAAAATGTTAATAAAGCCAGGTCCGCTTCTCGCAGGAATAAATTCTCCAAAAGATCTTAAGAAACTTGACCAGGGGCAACTTGTTCAACTTTGCTCCGAATTGAGACAATTTATCGTCGATAATGTTTCGATATATGGCGGTCATTTTGGCGCTAGCCTGGGAGTTGTTGAATTGACAGTAGCGTTACACTACGTATTCAACACTCCGGATGACTTACTGGTTTGGGATGTTGGTCACCAGGCTTATGGACATAAAATCCTAACAGGAAGACGGGATGAATTTCACACCAATCGTGTATACAAAGGTCTTTCAGGATTTCCTAAAAGGACCGAAAGCGAATATGACACTTTTGGTGTTGGCCACTCCTCGACCTCCATTTCAGCTGCACTGGGAATGGCGGTAGCTTCCAAGTACAAAAAAATCAAAGACAAGCATCATATCGCTGTCATCGGTGATGGGGCGATGACAGGGGGAATGGCATTTGAGGCGATGAATCACGCGGGTGTGTCGAATTCCAACCTGCTAATTATCCTCAATGACAACTGCATGTCGATCGATCCGAACGTTGGGGCACTTAAGGACTATCTTACGGATATTACTACCTCACATACTTATAATAAAGTAAAAGACGAAGTTTGGAAAGCGCTCGGAAAAATCAGCAAATTCGGTAAAAATGCTCGTGAGATTGCCAGCAAAATTGACGGCAGCTTAAAGTCCCTTTTGCTTAAACATAGCAATTTATTTGAATCTTTAAACTTAAGATATTTTGGCCCCGTGGATGGTCACGATGTGGATCACATGGTTCATATCCTTGACGACCTGAAGGACATTCCGGGACCTAAAATTTTGCACTGCATTACCACTAAAGGAAAGGGGTATCCTCAGGCGGAAAAAGACCAGACCAAGTGGCACGCACCTGGAAAATTTGATAAGCTCACTGGAGTCATTCACAAAAAGGAGTTTGAAAAACCTCAACCTCCAAAATACCAGGATGTTTTTGGACAGACGATGGTCGAGTTAGCCAATATGAATGAAAAGATCATGGGAGTAACTCCTGCTATGCCTTCAGGGTCATCCATGAATATTATGATGAAGGAACTTCCTGACCGAGCCTTTGACGTAGGAATTGCAGAGCAACACGCCGTTACATTTTCGGCCGGGCTGGCAACCCAGGGATTGATCCCTTACTGTAACATTTACTCTACATTCATGCAAAGAGCCTATGACCAGGTAATTCATGATGTTTGTATTCAGAATTTACATGTTGTTTTCTGTCTTGATCGTGCGGGTTTAGTTGGAGCAGACGGGCCAACCCATCATGGAAACTTTGATTTGGCCTATATGAGGTGTGTCCCCAATCTGACAATTTGCGCTCCAATGAATGAGCAGGAACTTCGAAATATGATGTTTACCGCTCAGGATGAAAATTTGGGACCATTTTGCATCAGGTATCCTCGTGGACAAGGAGTGATGCCGGAATGGAGAACTTCATTTGAGAAAGTTGAAATTGGGAAAGGCCGTCAGATCATTGAAGGAGAAGAAATCGCCATCCTGACGATCGGACATGTGGGGAATTTTGCAGTGGAAGCAATCAAAGAACTAAATAAACAAGAAATTTTCCCAGCACTCTTTGACATGCGGTTTGTCAAACCATTGGATGAAGAATTGCTTAAAGAGATCGCCTCTAACTTCAAGCACGTTATTACAGTGGAAGACGGGTGTCTGCAAGGCGGATTCGGAAGCGCGGTTGTTGAATTCTTATCCGATCATCAATTACAGGTTAATACTTTAAGATTGGGAATACCCGATCAGATAATAGAGCACGGCAGTCCTGAAGAACTACACAAAGATTGTGGATTTGATGCCACTGGAATCAAAAAAGCAGTCGAAAGAATTATAGAATATTCAATTCTACAATAAAATATGCCATCGGTGTTTTATAAAGAATATGGAGGGGGTTATCCCCTTATTTTTTTACACGGCTTTTGTGAAACAAACTTTGTTTGGCAAGGATTGGCTGAATCCCTGCAGGATGAATACCGGGTTATTTGTCCGGATCTTCCTGGTTTTGGCAAAAGCCCCATATTAAAAGAGGATTTTGGTATAGATGAAGTAGCTAGCTCAATAAAAGTCCTTCTGGAAGAATTGGACATAGAAAAATGTATAGTCTTTGGTCATTCGCTTGGAGGATATGTAACGCTTTCCCTTCTTCGACAGTTTCCGGAACTAATTGATGGTTTTTGTCTGTTTAATTCTTCTGTTTATGCCGATTCGGAAGAAAAAAAGGAGAACAGAAATAAGCTTATCGAGCACATTCAGGAAAATGGTATAAAGCCATTTATCCGGACATTTGTTCCTTCACTTTTTTACATTGAAAGGTTGGATGAATTTGACTTTGTTATCAAACAAATTAGGGAAGAAGGCCTGAAAATGGACGAAAAAGCTGTGATGGGTTATGCTGCAGCCATGAGGGACCGTGAAGAAAGTATCGACATTCTTAAAAAATACTCAGCAAAAGCGCTGATCATTGCTGGCGAGGAGGATAACAATGTGCCGAAAGCTGTATCACAAAAAATGGCCGAAATGGTTGGCGCTTCACGCTATTACCTTCTTCCCGCCTCAGCACATATGAGTATGTTTGAACAAAAAGCTCGATCAGCTGAGATTATTAAATTTTTTACCAACACCATTCTAAACCAATAAATTCTTACCATGTAAATATTCGATAGCTATAAAAGATCAGGAGATGAACAGAGAAGCAGTACGAAGTATTTTTACCATTATTTTTACTTTATTTTTTTTAACAGAATACACATCAGCACAGCAAAAATTTACTTTAGAACAGGCATTCAAGGATAAAATTTTTAATCCAAAAGACATTAAAAGAATAAAATGGAACACGAATGGGAAAACTTTTTCTATTCTTGAAAAGAACAAAGAAGAAAATACCGAATCTATTGTTCTTTACAATACTTCATCAGGAGAAATTAAAGAGACTATTTTAAATAGCCAGAATTTGAGAAACTCCGATGGTAAACAAATTCATGTAGATAATTATTCCATTAACAAAGACGAAAATATTATTCTCATAGAATCTGAAATTGATTCTATTTATCGTAGATCAACGAAAGCTTTTTATTATATCTATGATGTTGATTCCAAAAATATCACCTCCATTGACAGTGAAAATAAGCAAATGCATGTGACCTTTTCTCCTGATGGTGGAAAAGTAGCCTATGTCATCAACAACAATATTTACATCAAAAACCTAGCTGATCAAAAAGTCACACAAATTACGGAGGATGGTGAGCTTCATAAAATAATCAATGGCTCAGCAGATTGGGTGTATGAAGAGGAGTTTCATATGTCAAAGGCATTCAAGTGGTCTCACGACAGCAAAATGATTGCATACATAAAATATGATGAAAGGGAGGTTAAAGAATACAGCCTGCAAATCTGGGGAGAGCTATACCCTGAATTCGAGAGATTCAAATATCCAAAAGCTGGAGAAAAAAACAGTGTTACCAGTATTCATGTGTATGATCTGGAATCTCGTAACACTACTGAAATAAATACAGGGAATGTAACTGATATCTATCTACCAAGAATCTATTGGGTACCGGAATCCCAATCATTAGCTTTCATAAAGCTTAATCGACTTCAAAACAACCTGGAACTCTATTTTAGCGATCCAAAAACAGGAACTTCAGAACTTATACTCTCTGAAACAAGCAATACCTTTATCGATCTGAATTTCACAGATGATCTTAAATTTTTGGAAGATGGGCAATCATTTCTGAAAACAAGCGAAAAAAGCGGTTTTAAGCATATTTATCATTACAATATAGACGGAACACCCGTCAGCCAAATCACGGATGGTGAATGGGAAGTGGATAAGTTTTATGGTATTAACGAAAAGTCTGAAACACTTTATTTCACATCTACCGAAGTTAGTCCGACAGAGCGACATTTGTATTCTGTCAGGATTGATGGTAGTAAAAAACAAAAAATGACCCGTGAAGAAGGTGTGAATAAAATAGATTTTAATGAAGACCTATCTTTTTACATCAACAAACACACCTCTGACGATACTCCTCTAAAAGTCTCGCTTTGCAATGGAAAAGGAAAAGTGATTAAAGTACTAAAGGATAATCCCAACCTCAAAGACATAGCAAAGAAATACCAACTTGTTAACCGACAATTTTTTGAATTTTCAGCCGGGGATGGCAAAAAGCTTCATGGATATATGCTAAAGCCGGCAGATTTTGATATAGAAAAGAAATATCCTGTACTCATGTTTTTGTACGGAGGACCTGGTAAGCAAACTGTTATGAATGAGTGGGGAGGAAACCATGAATTGTGGCATCAATATCTCGTTCAGCAAGGATACATAGTTGTAAGTGTTGACAACAGGGGCACTGATGGTCGTGGCGTGGAGTTTAAACATTGTACCTATGGCCAAATGGGCAAGCTAGAAGTACAAGATCAGATACGGATAGCTAAGTATTTAGCTGAACAAAAGTATGTTGATAAATCCCGGATTGGAATTTGGGGTTGGAGCTATGGCGGATACATGTCATCTCTTTCATTGTTCATTGGAGATGAAACTTTTAAAACTGGTATTGCCGTTGCCCCTGTAACAAATTGGCGGTTTTATGACACTATTTACACGGAAAGGTACCAGGGATTACCACAAAAAAACCCCGGTGGATATGATGATTACTCACCAATTCATCACGTAGATAAGCTAAAAGGCAATTACCTGATCATTCATGGCACAGGTGATGATAATGTCCATCTGCAAAATAGCATGGAGATGATCAATGCTCTAATATTGAAAGGAAAGCAATTTGATACTTTTTTCTATCCCAACAAGGATCACAGTATAAAAGGTGGAAATACCAAATATCATCTTTACAGTCTGATGACAAACTTCATTCTCGAAAATTTATGATTTTCCAAAACTGTTAATTCTTGAATGATTTATTAATATTGTAAGATATTATTGTAAATATTTAATTATTTTTAAGAGACGTTGTACAATTTCCTTATTTTTGTGAGATAAAAATTAAATAAATTACGGGTAGTATATTTGGGTTGACTGAATATTTTTAAAATTACTAGATCATGAATCAAAATTTGAACTTGCAGGACTGGAATGATTTGGGCAGGTACATAGCATTGGCATTTGGTGCTATTGCTGTGATCATTTTTTTATACCACTGGTTATCATTGGGAATGAAGAAAGACCCAAAAAGCCGATATGATTTTATTAATAAATATGAAATAAATAATTTGTGGTATGCATCAGTAGTTTTGTTGATTGCCATAGGAATTTATGTGAATACATTAGTGCCTGAGGGAGAAGTTATCTGGCTGGCTGTCAGAGTATTCGTAACCGTCATGATGGGATTGATCGTGGGCGTAATTATTTCAAATCTTTTAAAATTCTACTATCCATTTTATGTGGAGAAAAGATTGAAAAAATTGAGGTATACTCCAAGGATCTCACCTAAAACAGGGAAAGCCATGAAGCTTTTAAGTGAAGATGAGGAGGATGTTTACCTGGACGAAGGGATGCAGGCTGAAGAAAATGTTTTTTCTGTTGACTATGATGTATGGATTGACGAAGAAAGTGGATATACTAAAATTGAAAAATATGCTGGTCACTTAATTGCACTTCAATGTCCGGAATGTAATTACCAGACATTAAAAGTTACTAAGGAAGAAATTCTCGAATCGCCAACAGAATCTGATGAAGGTGAATTGATGAAATTTTATAAGTGCGACTACTGCGGATACAAAGAAAGAAAAGCTTTCAGAATTGCCAAGTTGAAACAGGCCACCGGCGAAGAGTCATCTGTTTAGGATTAGATTAAAAATATTTTGTAGAAGCTGCTCACAAATAATGAGCAGCTTTTTTTGTTTATACGATATTCTGAATTTGCTCCTTGATTTTTTCCAACTCATCTTTCATACCCACTACAATTTTTTGAATTGGGGCATAATTGGCCTTTGACCCCAAAGTATTGATCTCTCTGCCAATTTCCTGGGAAATGAAATTCAGTTTTTTCCCCTGTGAAGTCTTTGAATCCAATACTTCCCTGAAATGATCGATATGACTTTTCAAACGGACTTTTTCTTCACTTATGTCCAGCTTTTCAATGTAATAGATCAATTCCTGTTCAAACCGGTTCTGATCTACTTCTCCATTTAACTTTAAATCATCGAGTGATTTCCTGAGCCTGATCTTTAGTTCTTCCAACCTCAGAGGATCATGTGCTTCAACTTCTTTTAACCCCGATTCTATATTTTCCAGATAAGCAAAAAATTTACTCATCAAATCCTTACCTTCATTAATTCTGAATTCATCGCATTTGTGCAATGCATCCATCAGAACTTTACTGATCTCCTTCCATTCTTCCTCGAGTTTTTCATCATCAATTTTCTGGATCTGAACATCCGGATAGCCTATGGCCAGTCGAAAGATGTCTTCCTTATTGGCTTCGACCTTTTCTGCAAGGTGAGATAATTGACGATAATAACTCAGAAAAAGGCCTTCGTTAAATTCAACAGGCTGACTTCCATCATCCAGCCGTGTGTATTCTATGGTTAGGGCTATTTTTCCCCTTTCAAGCTTTTCAGTTATCAGGTTTTTTATTTCAGGCTCTTTGGAATTAAAATTTTTGGGCAGCCTGATCATAGAATCAACAAATTTAGAATTTAATGTTTTCACTTCTATGGAAATAAACCGCACCCCATCTTCCAGCCTGGCATGCCCAAACCCTGTCATTGACTTTATCATATATTATATTTTGAGCTTTCTCCTGTACATTTGAATGGTGTTTTCAAGGCCATAGTAAAGTGCGTCGCAGATCAGTGCATGACCAATGGAAACCTCGTCAATATACGGTATTTTTTGAATTAAAAAGTTAAGGTTGTTTAAATCGAGGTCATGTCCGGCGTTGATACCCAATCCTGAATCCTTCGCAATTTTGGCTGCATTGACATAAGTGAAAACAGCTCTTTCACGATCACTATTAAAATGCGAAGCATAGGGTTCCGTATATAATTCTATCCTATCTGCACCAGCTTTGGCAATACCTTCTACCATCTTTCCGTCGGGATCGACAAAAACAGATACCCTGCATCCCGTATCTTTCAATTCATTGATCACCTCAACAAGAAAATCCTGGTTTCTAATACTATCCCATCCGGCATTTGATGTTAAAACATCAGGCGGATCTGGAACCAAAGTTGCCTGGGTTGGTTTCACTTTTTTTATCAGGTCAATATATCGTCTGTCGGGATAACCTTCAATATTAAACTCCGTGGTAATGATCTCAGCTAGCTGCAAAACATCATTGTATCGAATATGCCTTTCATCAGGTCGCGGATGAACGGTTATCCCTTCAGCTCCAAATTTTTCACAATCAATGGCAGTATGCACAACATCCGGGTTATTCCCACCCCTTGCATTTCTCAGGGTGGCAATTTTGTTAATATTTACGCTCAGCTTTGTCATGCCTTTTTGATTAAATGTATAAATTTGCCCCAAACCACACAAAAATTGAAATTATGAGCTTAAAGCTACAAATAGAAGGCGATATAAAGAAAGCCATGTTAGCCAAAAATAAAGATGAACTGAGAGCCCTTCGATCCATCAAATCCATGATCTTGTTGGCAGAAACTGAAAAGGGAAGTGGTGGAGAATTGTCTTCTGATGCTGAAATGAAATTACTGCAAAAAGCAGCAAAACAAAGAAACGATTCTCTCGAAGTTTATCGAGAGCAGGGCAGAGATGACCTGGCTGAAATCGAACAGTCGGAATTGGAGGTCATTAACCGGTATTTACCCAAACAATTGTCTAAGGAAGAATTGACATCGGAAATCGGAAAGATAATAGCTAATACCGGGGCTACTAATATGAAAGATATGGGAAAAGTTATGGGTATTGCCAGCAAAACTCTTGCCGGGAAAGCTGATGGAAAAGCGATTTCTGAAATAGTAAAATCACAACTTTCTTGAACTCAGTTGACCTGGTCATTTTGGTGATTCTTTTGTTTGGTGCCTACCGCGGATTTCAAACTGGCCTTGTGTTGGAAATTGTCTCAATTGTAGCTTTTTTCGTAGCGATTCTTGGAGGCTTCAAACTAATTGACCTGGGGAAGAATATGTTAGAATCTTTTGAAGATACTCTCGGCAATTTTATGCCCATTGCTGCTTTCATACTTGTGTTCGTCATTATTTTGATAGTAATCAATCTTGCAGGAAGATTATTTAAGAAAATCATTGATTTTACCATTTTAGGTAGCTTCGACAATTTCGCCGGCGCTCTGTTAGGAATGCTGAAATTTACCCTCTTTCTAAGCATATTGAATTGGGTGATCATCAGTATGGGATTTGATCTTCCGGATATGGTATCCAAAGATTCGGCTATTTATCCCTACGTTGCTATGATAGGTCCGGCCATAGGAAATTTCTTGTTTTCTCTTTTCCCATCGCTCAATGATTTGGTTGAAAAAGTGGGGGATTTTTTACGGGGGCTAAGCCGTTGATTCTCATCATAGACAATTATGATTCCTTTACCTATAACCTTGTTGATTATTTTCAGCAATTAGGGACCAAATGCCATGTTGTTAAGAATGATGATCCCTATGAATCATATTTTCACAATAATTTCGATGCCGTTGTTATTTCTCCAGGACCAGGCCTTCCAAAAAATGCAGGTTTGCTTTTCAAAACACTAAATTATTTTCATCAAAAGAAACCCATTCTTGGTATATGTCTCGGTCATCAGGCTATTTGTGAATTTTTCGGAGGAACGATCCTGCATGCTCACCTGCCCATGCATGGTAAGATATCTAAGATTCATTGTCTCAAGGACCCTATTTTCAATAATATGCCAGATTATTTCAATGTTGTGCGCTACCATTCGTTAATTGTTAATGAATTGCCGTCTCAACTGGAGTTGATTGCGTATACAGAAGAAATGGAAAACATGGCAATACGACACAAACATTTGCCAATTTGGGGAATTCAATTTCATCCTGAAGCAGCATTAACTGAATATGGACTGGATATTTTGAGTAATTGGTTAACGGTGACTAATCCCACTAATTGATAATTATGATTATTTGGTTTATTTTGCAAAAATACAATTAATCAAGGGCAATGGACTACAATATCAGGAAGGACGGAGGATTTGAGTACGTGGATGAAGGCCATGGTGAAGCTTTGGTTTTACTTCATGGATTGTTTGGTGCGTTAAGCAATTGGGGAGGTGTTATTGAACGTTTCAAATCCCGGTTTAGGGTGGTGATTCCTTTGATGCCTATCTATAGCATGCCTCTAAAAAAAGCAAGTGTGGATGGGCTCGTGAATTTCTTTTCCGAATTTATCAAATATAAAAACCTAAATAAGTTTGATCTGATGGGAAATTCACTGGGCGGGCATGTCGCTTTGATCTACACACTACAAAATCCGGAAAAGATCAATAAACTTATTCTTACGGGCAGTTCAGGCTTATTCGAAAATTCCATGGGTGGATCTTTTCCCAAAAGGGGCAATTATGAATATATAAAAGAGCGAATTGAATATACCTTTTATGACCCAGATACGATCACAAGGGAATACATTGATGAGATTTTTGAAGTAGCCAATAATATCCCCAAAGTTTTGAGGATCATAGCCATCGCCAAATCAGCTCAACGACATAACCTGGCAAATGATCTTCCTAAAATCAAAACACCAACCCTGTTAATTTGGGGATTGAATGACACAATCACACCACCGTTGGTTGCCCATGATTTCAACCGGTTACTTTCTAACTCTGAACTGAGATTTATAGATAAATGCTGTCATGCACCCATGATGGAACATCCGGAAATATTTAATAACATTTTAGAAGAATACTTAGTCGATGAAGAGGTAAAGATATGATAGCCGAAAGTTTAATTAACCAAATGATTCCTGCTCTGAAGCTGAAAGACCTTTCGAAGAAGGCTATTATTTGGATGGAAGAACTAAAGGTCAATCAATTACCTGTTATCGAGGGGGGAAAATTCAAGGGGCTTATCACGGAAGAAATGATCCTGGATGCCAATGATTTGAAGAAACCAGTCAGCGAGTATCAGCTTACTTCAGAAAATACTTATGTTTCTGTCAATCAACACTATTTTGATATTTTAAAAGTTGCTCTGGAAAACTCCGTACAAATCGTCGCTGTGGTAGATGAAAGCAAAAATTTCATTGGTGTAACGAGCTACGAATATGCTTTGAGTGAGTTTGCAAAAACTATCACCATACAAAGTCCTGGTGGAATTGTAGTGGTTTCACTTAAGCAAAGGGATTATTTACTCTCTGAAATATCCAGGATCATCGAATCCGACAATGTGAAGATTTTAGGAGCATATGTCTCTTCTCCATATTCAAATTCGGATGATATTTACCTTACCCTCAAGCTCAATGTCAACGACCTGTCAAAAGTCATTGCCTCTCTTGAAAGGTTTAATTACGATGTAGTTGCAAAGTTTAATGACATCGATCGAACCGAAACAACCCAGGAAAGAATTGACCATTTGATGAGATATCTCAACATTTGACCACCCCTTCCAATTATTCTTATTACCTTTACCAACCAATTTTTCGCGCATGAAAGTTGCTATTCATGGAAAGCCCTTCTCCCAGGATGCCGTTTTTAGAATTGAAAAATTATTTCAAACTCTGCTAAGGCATAGGTGTGTTGTTTCTGTTTCTGAGAACTTTTCAGAATTATTGCATGATTCCGGTATAAATCATGATACTTTCCAAAAGTACTCAACCGAGTCTCAGCTTGTAGACATGGATTTTTTTATCAGCATTGGAGGTGATGGTACATTGCTTCAATCCATTACACATATTAATAAACTTGAAATTCCTATTCTCGCAATCAATACAGGCACGATGGGTTTTTTGGCAAATACAACCCTGGAAGATGCCCCCCAAGTAGTCGAGGATATCTTGCGAAATTCACATGAAATTGATAGCAGGATGTTAATCCACGCTGATTGCGGTCAAAAAGTGTTTGAAGGGGATAATTTTGCTTTGAATGAATTTGCTGTATTGAAACAGGATACCTCATCCATGATTACAGTAAATACTTACCTTGATGGAAATTTTCTCAATAGCTATTGGGCAGACGGATTAATCATTTCCACACCAACAGGGTCCACCGGATATTCGCTAAGCTGTGGCGGACCAATTGTTTCTCCACAATCCAACAGCTTTATCATCACACCCGTCAGTCCACATAATTTAAACGTTCGGCCATTTGTAGTGTCAGATAAAAGTGTGATTTCTCTTGAAGTAAAAAGCCGAAGTAAATACTTTTTGGTTTCTCTGGACAGCCGGTCAGCAACTGTTTCAACCGGACTAAAATTTACTATTAGAAAGGAGTCTTTTGAAGCTAAGCTCATTAAAACCGGTCACCATACTTTTATGGATACACTGAGAAAAAAGTTGAATTGGGGTATTGATATGAGAAACTAATTGATCGTGAAAAGTTTTGTCCTCATTTGCCTAATAACATTTTCTTTCTGGGATGCATCTTCCCAGGATTTCGGATCGAACTCTGGTGTGAAAGGGTTGGATAAAATGAAAAAAGACCAACGCTATCTGTCCGTTGGAGGTGGAATTCATTTCACCCAATATTTTGGAGACCTTAATCCGTTTGCATTTTCCAACCTGTTTCGCGTAAGATCATCTGATGTTGGCCTCACTGCAAACCTGGAATACAGAAGAGGAAGAAATGTTTCATTTTATACAGGGCTATCCTGGATCCGCCTCACAGCAGATGACTATTATACTTTTGATTCAAGTGATCCGGATGAAATAGCCAATTATACCAGGAATCTGAGCTTTAGAAATGACATGCTCGAATTTACCTTTCAAGCAAGATATTATTTCGTAAAAAACAAATTTTCATATGTTGAGAGGCCCGTTTTTTCACCCTATCTGTTTGGTGGCATTGGCGTCCTTTACCATGGACCAAAAGCGAGAATTCCCGAATTTAAACCTTCAAGCGAACGATACGAAAATTTTGGCAGGTGGCAGCCTCTTCGTGAATTGGGAACGGAAGGACAGTTCAGCTCCTTTTATGATATTGAGCCTTATTCAACTATTCAACCGGTTATCCCTGTGGGATTAGGGTTTAGTTATAAATTAAATAATACATTAAATATTATCTTTGAGGTTTCTTATCGTTACCTGTTTACCGATTACATAGATGATGTAAGCGGAAATTATGTAGATTTAGGGTCTTTAGACAGCGATCTGGCTAAGAGTCTTTCGGATCGATCAGGAGAAATAAATTCCTCAAATGGGAGAAACCCGAGGAATTTCAGCAATATTCTGGCATTTACTGATCCGATAAATTATACATCGAAGTACGACAACCAGATTTATGAGGTGCTAGACGGTTATGGAAATGAGGGGAACAAACGTGGTGATGACAAGTCATCCGACTTTTACTTATTGACCAGTTTTAAAATATCATACATTCTGGCTGGTAAAAATGAGAAATAAAATGAATAAATATTTTTTAAAGAATTTTGCTATTACTCTCTTACTGGGACTTTCAAGTTTCCTTTTTGCAGGTCATACCATCGCCCAGCATCATGAGTTTGGGCTAGGGCTTGGCGCCATGAATTATGCAGGTGATTTGCAGAGAGGTTATCACTTCGAATCCATACGCCCGGGAGGGCAACTGTTTTACCGGTACAATTACAATCCGATCATTTCCCTGAGAGGTGCTTTAACTGTAGGAGGCGTTACCGGTTCTGATGATAAACCTATTGACCCATTTGCCCAGGAAAGAATGGCATCTTTTGGCATTACTGTTATGGAAATAGCAGCTGATTTCGAATATAATTTTCTGGATATTAAAAGCGGAAAGAATTTAAATAAATGGACTCCCTATCTTTTTATGGGCTTTGGGGCATTTGTCATATTTGGTGATGAACCCGTGAACGGTCAGGGAGAATACAGTAATTTTCAACCGGTTATTCCCTTTGGAACAGGAATAAAAATTGAACTAAACCCCTATTTTAATCTTGGCTTTGAAGTGGGCCTTAGAAAACTTTTCACCGATTGGATCGACGATGTTTCGGAAGCTCCAAATCGAGCTAAAAACTACCAGTATGGCAATAAGTTTGACAAAGATTGGTACAACTTTTTTGGTATTACTTTAAGCTATACCATCTATGCTGTAGACTGCCCATATAACTTTTACCATACCCAAGGTGGCAAATAATTTTAAAAAGTTGAAAAAAGTAAGCAAATTTGCGGTCTGATTCGAAAGGCCTTAATAAAAATGTTTGAAGAGATAGACAAAAGCAAATTGCCAAAACACATAGCTGTTATTATGGATGGCAATGGTAGATGGGCTCAAAAAAAAGGCGCAAAAAGAATTTTTGGACACAGAAATGCCATAAAAGCTGTTCGGGATACCACAGAAGGTTGTGCAGAGTTAGGAGTTGAATACCTCACGTTGTACGCATTTTCCACTGAAAATTGGTATCGCCCTAAAGCTGAAATCCAGGGGTTAATGGAGCTACTCGTATCAACCATTAAAGGTGAGACAAAAACCCTCATGAAAAATAATGTTAAGCTTCAGACTATAGGTGAAACTGGTCAATTGCCAAAAAAATGCCAGAGAGAATTGGCAGAATGTATTGAAGCCACCAAAAATAATGATGGTCTCACCCTTATCTTAGCATTGAGCTATAGTGGCAGGTGGGAAATCATAGAAGCCGTTAAAAACCTGTTAAAAGATGTTAAAAGAGGTGAATTAAATGAAGATATTATTAGTAGTGAACTATTTTCAGAATATCTTTGCACAAAGGGAATACCTGATCCTGAACTACTTATCCGGACTAGTGGGGAATTGAGAATAAGTAATTTTTTATTATGGCAAATAGCATATACGGAAATTTATATCACCGAAGTGCTTTGGCCGGACTTTAGAAAAGAACATCTAAATGAGGCAATTTTAGAATATCAAAAAAGGGAGCGAAGATTTGGAAAAGTTATTGAGTCAAATAATGCATAGTTACATCAAAGTACTTGTCGCCGTACTTTTTATTATTTCGTCAGATTGTCTTGGGCAAGTCAGGCTTGGAGTTGGCAGGCAAAATAATAATCAAAAGGACGAAATTGAATTAAGCTATGCGAACCCCAGGGAATATGAAATTGCTGAAATAAAAGTCGTCGGTCTCAAAACCCTAAATGAAAATGCCATCGTTTCCATTACCGGTCTTAAAGTTGGCGATAAAATCAGAATACCCAGTGATGCCACTTCCAATGCCATTAAAAAACTCTGGAAAAATGGAATTATCGGAAATGTATCCCTCTACATTTCTAAAATTGAAGGGGACAAGGCCTTTCTTACACTGGAACTCAGCGAGCGTCCGCGTCTATCAAGAATTGAATTTGAAGGCATTAACAAAACCCAGCAAACAGAACTAAATGAAAAACTTGAACTAATCCGGGGCAAAGTACTTTCAGATGCCATTGTTAAGAACACCGAATATAACGTCAAGGATTATTTTATCGACAAAGGTTATTTAAATGTTGCGGTAGATATCCAAAAACAACCGGATACGCTCATTGCAAACGGTATGAAGCTATTAATTGATGTTGACAAAAAACAAAAGGTTAAGATAAATCGGGTCAATTTTATCGGTAATGAAGCTTTTTATGATAGCCGATTACGATCCAAAATGAAAAACACCAATGAAAAGTTGAGGTTTAAAGTCTTTCAAGAATTGTTCCGGTTTGGCACCCATCTGACACCAAAAAAGACTTATGACTTCCTGACAAAGTCATATGAAGTTGATAAGGAAGAATTAAAAGAAAAATTAAGCAGGTCAATCAACGTTAACTTCTTTAAAACATCAAAATTCAAAAAAGACGAATATAAAGAAGACAAAAAAGCACTTATCAATTTTTACAATTCAAGGGGATATCGCGATGCCAAAATCGTGTCAGATTCTATTTATACCCTTAGAGACAATGAAATAAACATTGATATCAAAGTTGATGAAGGTAAAAAATATTATTTCAGAGATATCATCTGGACAGGAAACTTTGTCTACACGGATGAACAATTGGATAAGGTACTGGGAGTAAAAAAAGGGGATGTCTATGACATGGAGCTCATTCAGAAGAAGATTTCCTTTAATCCTAATGGAACAGACTTAGGTGCTCTGTACATGGATTTTGGATATTTATTCTTCCAGGTGGACCCGGTAGAGGTCGAAATAATTGGTGATTCTATAGATGTTGAGATGCGAATTCACGAAGGAGAGCAGGCGACAATTAATAAAATCATCGTTAAAGGGAATGACCGTACGAACGACCATGTGATCATGCGTGAAATCAGGACAATCCCAGGACAGAAATTTAGTCGATCCGACTTGATCAGAACACAACGTGAATTATCGCAACTTGGTTATTTCGATCCGGAACAGATCGGTATCCAGCCTATGCCAAACATGGCTGATGGAACAGTTGATATTGAATACACGGTGGTAGAAAAGCCGAGTGATCAGATAGAACTGTCCGGCGGCTGGGGAGGATTCTATGGATTTATCGGTACAGTCGGACTTTCTTTTAACAATTTCTCTGTAAAAAACATCCCTCATTTTGATAAATGGAGACCTTTACCTATCGGGGATGGACAAAAGCTCTCTCTTCGAATCCAGGCAAATGGCAAGCAGTTTCAGATGTATTCAATGACCTTTACAGAACCCTGGTTGGGCGGTAAGAAACCTAATTCATTTACATTCGGTGTAAACCGATCAGTTTCCAGAAATTACTTCCCTGGATACACCGTAAATGATGGTGGATCCATGAAGCTGACCTCCGTAAGTGTTGGACTTGGCAAAAGGGTTAAATGGCCTGATGATTTCTTTACGATATCTAATTCGCTCTCATACACCCTCTACGAATTTGATGATTTTGCAGGAAGCGCCAACTCACAACTAGGATTTACCAGTGGAACTGCCAGGAACCTGATGTACACCCTTACTATCAGTAGAAATAGTGTAGATCAACCTATGTTCCCCAGATCTGGTTCATCACTAAACCTGAGCATAGGTTTAACACCTCCATATTCTCTTTTCAACAACATCAATTATGGCGATGCAAGCCGGGAAGAAATGTTTAAATGGGTAGAATATCACAAATGGATGTTTGATGCAAGCTTTTACCAGAAGTTGGTGGGCAACCTGGTTTTCAATGCCAGGGCACATTTAGGATTTATTGACACTTATTCTGATAAGGCACCAACAGGACCATTTGACAGGTTCCAGCTAGGTGGGGACGGATTAGCCGGCGGAAACAACTTCATTCTCGGATACGACATCATCGGATTGAGGGGATATGAAAACAATGCTATTACCCCTCCTAATTACAATGGTACAAGACAGAGTGATGAGATCATAGGCGGAGTGGCTTATAATAAGTTTGTGCTTGAATTAAGATACCCGGTCACTTTAAGTCCTCAATCAACTATTTTTGTACTAGGCTTTCTCGAAGCTGGTAATAATTTTGGTTCTCTCAGTGAATATAATCCTTTCAATTTATACAAATCAGCTGGTTTCGGAGCGCGAATTTTTATGCCGGCATTTGGTCTGATGGGGATCGACTGGGGATATGGCTTTGACAGACTGCCCGGATCACCTAATATCAGTGGCGCACAATTCCATTTTACTATAGGTCAACAAATCAGATAATTTATTCTCAATGAAAAAATTATTATTACTTTTGCCGATTATATTTTTGACCTGTCATGCTTTTGGCCAGAAATTTGGTTATGTGGATACGGAATATATACTCAACCAAATGCCGGAATACAAGGAAGCTCAAGGTGAAATTGATCAATTGGCACAAAGTTGGCAGGGGGAGATCAGAGAAATGTATCGAACCATTGAAGGTTTGTACGATGAATATAAGGCTCAGGAAGTCTTACTGACAAACGAAATGAAGCAGGAAAAGCTTGCTGCGATCAAAGACAAGGAAGAAGAAGCCAAGGCATACAATAACAAAGTTTTCGGTGCTGAGGGGCTGTACTTCCTCAAAAAAAAGGAATTGATCAAACCTAGTATGGAAAAAGTTTATGAAGCGGTCGAGAAAGTTGCAAAAGATAAAAAGCTTCAGATCGTTTTCGATAAAGCAGGAGACTTGGTCATGATATACACAAATCCTGTTCACGACTATACAGATTATGTTTTGGAGGAACTTGGATTGGGAGATCCAAATGATGTTATAAAATAGAATTTTAAAATAAAGAGATATGAAAAAGTTGTTTTTTATCGCAGTGATTGGCATTTTTTTCACTGCATTTGGTGCAAATGCACAGGGTACTTTAAAAATTGGCTATACAGATGTGGACTATATCCTGTCAGCAATGCCAGAGGCAAAACAAATTGAATCCGAGTTAACCGATTATAGCAGGCAGTTAGAGACTCAGCTAGATTCAAAAATGCAGGATTTTCAGACAAAGGCTGCTGATTATCAAAAAAATGCTCAAACCTGGCTTCCGGAAATAAGAGCTGACAAAGAGCAGGAATTGCAATCATTACAGCAATCTATTCAGAAATTTCAAGCAGATGCGGAGAATTCCCTGCAGAAAAAGCAAATGCAATTATTGCAACCTGTTTATGACAAAATCCAGAAAGCAATTGACCAGGTTAGAGAGGAGAACGGATATTCATTCATACTAAGTGCCAGACAAGGAATGGTTTCTATCTTGCTAAGCGCTGATGAGCAGTATGATGTATCTGAGCTAGTTTTTGCTAAATTGGGTGTTCAACCTCCCGCAGAAGCCACTACAGAGTAATTAAAGAACTAAGTAAAAAATTTTATAAAACCTCTGCCCAACCAGCAGGGGTTTTTATATTTTTAGACTATGCAATTTCCTGAATTTCTTCAACCTGGCGATACTGTAACAATTGTAGGGTTAGCTTCCAAAGTTCCCAAAAAGAGAATAAAGGCAGCTTCCTGCATTTTGGAAGATTGGGGATTGAAAGTACAAATCAGCAAAAATTTGTTTAAGGATCATTTTCGTTTTTCGGGCAAAAAGGAAGATAGAATAAGCGATTTTCAGGAAGCCCTAAATGACCCTAAAACTAAATGTATCTTAGCTGCCAGGGGAGGATATGGAAGTGCAGGTATAATTGATGAAATAAACTGGCGGTCATTCGTAGAAAATCCTAAATGGATCGTTGGGTTCAGTGATATAACAGCAGTTCTAATTCATTGTATCAAACTTGGAGTAGGGAGCATTCATGGAACGATGCCTGTTATCTTTGACAAAAAGGAGAATAAAGACTCCCTCTTTTATCTGAAAAAGATGCTCTTTGGTGAAAGGTTTGAAATTAATGGCTCACCACATCAGTTAAACAGACATGGGAAGGCCGTTGCCCCATTGATTGGAGGAAATTTGTCCATTCTCGCTAGTATAATTGGTACTGCTTCAGATGTAGATTTCGGTAATAAAATTCTTTTCATAGAAGAAATCGGCGAGCAACTGTATCGTCTGGACAGATTGATGTTGCAATTAAGAAGAGCTGGAAAGCTGGAAAAATTAAGAGGAATAATTGTTGGTCAACTGACCGACATGAAAGATGACGCTGACAATCCATTTGGTAAAAGCGCCGAAGAAATTATTTTAAGTTACCTGGATCAAAAGGGTACTCCGATAGCTTTTGGTATGCCTGTCGGCCACGAAGATCTTAATCTTCCTGTCATTCTTGGTAAGGATTACCAGCTTATTGTCAACCAGGATGGGTCTTTTTTAACTTTTTAAAAAATAAACCCTGCCAGCAGTCCAAATAATATGATAACCGGATGAGGCACCTTGGTAAACATTAGGAGAATGAATGTGATAACAATTACCAAGGTGTTAAGAATATTGGCTTCAATGGGCTCAAATAGCACAAATGTAGCCGCTATTACCATCCCGGCACTGGCTGCATTGATCCCTTCAAGAGAAGCCTTAATTGGCCTATATTTTTTCAACTCTTCCCAGAAACGAATGGTAAAAAATATAAAAAATGTTCCAGGCAAAAAGATCCCTGCTGTTGCCAGTACGCTACCCAAAATTTCCCCTCCGATGCCATAATTTCTCATGGAAAGCACTCCCAGATATGAGCAAAAAGAAAAAACAGGGCCCGGAACAGCCTGCACGGCAGAATAACCCGTGAGAAACTCCTCTGAACTCATTAAGCTTTTAAAATCAACAAATTCTGTGTAGAGGAGTGGAATTAAAACCTGTCCACCTCCAAAAATCAAGCTCCCATTCCTATAAAAGTTCTCAAAAAGAATGATATGTGGCAACCTCGTAAAGTGACCTATCACAGCAATCCCTACAAAAACCGATGCCCAGAGAATAAAGTTTGACCAATTGATCTTAAACCTATCTTTTTCTTCTCTCGGATGTGCTTTAAAATTAAATGCCGTAACTAACCCGCTCAGGATGAGAATGATCGGAAAAACATATGGAGAACCTACCTGGAATGTCAAAATTGCAGAGACAAACATAATTCCTACACCTACGTAGGATTTAACAACTTTTGTACTGATCAAAAAAGATGCATATGCTACAAACCCCACAGCCATGGGTTGAATGAATTTGGCAAAATCCAATGAAATCTCCATTTCATGGAAGTAAGAAACCAAAATCCCAAGCGTTGTCATAATAATGAATGCAGGTAAAACCCAAACCAAAAGGGTCAAATAAGCCAAATTGGGACCGCCAATTTTAAAACCAAGGGCGGTGATCGTTTGTGTAGAGGTAGGTCCAGGGAGAATATTGCAAAGTGCATTAAGCTCAATCAACTCTTCCTCAGTGAGATACCTTCTTTTGTTGACAAGTCTTCTTAAGAAAAGTGCAAAGTGGGCTTGTGGTCCTCCAAAAGCTGTAATCGAAATAAGTAATACTTCTCGTAAAAAAATAATATGTCTAATGCGTTGGATCAAATAAAAATTATTTTACTCTTAACACATACAAAGGACTAATGGGACTTAATTTATAATAATTTCCTCAAAACAAAATGAAAATGGATGTCAAAACCATTTTGGTATTTCCAAATTATGTTCCGTAGATTTATCCTTTCTTACAAATTGAAAACTTTAAAAAAGAATATGTATGAAATCGACATTAAAAATTCTGACAAGTTTATCACTTTAGAGATTGAATTTTTAATCCAAGGTTCTTCCAAAGAACCCCTTTTAGGACATATTTCCACATAAAACAAAACTATACACACATGAAAACTCTTAACAAATATTCATTTCTAGTTGTGCTCCTTTTCACCTTGCAATTTTGCACCAGTAAAAAGGATCAAACTGAAGATACTACTTCGCAAAGCGAAACAATGGAACCAGAGTCAAGTATTTCACTCACACCATATCATGATTCACCAAATTATGATGATGCAATGCTCAGCATGAACACACCCGAAGAAAACGGTCAGGTGGAACAAGGACCTGTCAATTTCGTTTTTGATGTAACTAATTATGAACTGGCGGTTCAAACTGCAGATGCTGACATTAAAATGTGTGCAAATTCTGCTGAGGGGCAACACATTCACCTGATCTTAAATAATCAGCCCTATACGGCACACTATGAATCAGAATTTGAAATGGATATGGAATCCGGCCACTATGTAGCATTAGCATTCCTATCCCGATCCTATCACGAAAGCGTAAAAAATCCGGAGGCCTATGTCATCAGACAATTCTCAGTTGGAGATGCTGAAGGAGAACCAGTTGATTTGAACCAGCCACACATCTTTTACAGCAGGCCAAAAGGAACTTATAGCGGAGAGGATACTAAAAAAGTTATTCTCGACTTTTATTTGGTCAACCTGGATTTGTCACCCGATGGATACAAAGTCAGGGCAACGATCAACGGTGAGGAGTTTATGATCACAGAGTGGGCTCCGCAATTCATTGAAGGTCTTCCAATGGGACAAAGTACGATCAAATTGGAATTGCTCGACGAAGATGGAAACCTGGTTAATAGCCCTTTCAATCCAGTTGAAAGAACCATAACATTAGAAGAAGGCCAGCAGCCAGCTTAAGAAATTTTTGATTTAAAATTATATTTAGACAGGACCACTAAATAGGGGTCCTGTTGTATTTCATAATAGCCTTGCTTATTGCAAGTGTTCCCAAAAATTTGTACTATTTATAGCAAAGGTGTTTTTTGGATTATATTTTTCGGTGAATGATTTGGTGAACCTAACCTTTGTCCGTGGGCTGAATTTTATTTCATATGCGGAGATTTCGTTTTCCAGGATTTCCAAAAAATCAATTTCGGCTTGCCTTGTGTTTCTCCAATAGTGGATTTTTCCATAAAACCCTTCGTAATCAAGCTTTTTTATTCTTTCACTGATAAAAAAGTTTTCAAACAAAATGCCACTATCCTGTCTGCTTTGTAAAGGACCAAATTGCCCAATTACCGCATTTCTGATACCGTTGTCATAAAAGAAAATTTTGGGTTTAGAAGTAATTTCATTTCGTTGGTTTGTCGCATAAGGATATAATCTGAAAATGACATACACTTTTTCCAGCAGGTCTATATAGTTGATGATGGTCAACCTGTCCACGCCCAAAATATTTGACAATTCATTGTATGAAACTTCGCTTCCTACCTGAAGGGCCAGGGCATTTAAAAGCTTCATCAGGATATCAGGTTTTTTAATACTTGTAAGCTCCAGGATGTCCTTATAAAGATAACTACTAGAAAGCTGCAATAATATTTTCTGTTTTTTCGATTGAGTAACTACTTCGGGATACATGCCATAAATCAAGAACTCTTCCAGTCGTTCGTAAGCCTTGGCAAAAGTGTAATGGTTTCTTATTTCTTCCCAACAGAGTGGGTATAATTGATGTTCCCATTTCCTTCCGGTAAGAGGTTCGTTTATTTTGTTGCTCAAATCCAAAGCAGATGAACCTGTTAGAATAAACTGCTTATCCAGTTTTGCATCAACCAGCATTTTAGTAGTTAACCCGATGTTTTCTATCCGTTGTGCTTCGTCAATTACCACCACATCATAATCGGAAACCAGGTTTAATAAAAAGTTAAGTGATGCTTCTGCGAGCTGTAAACGGGTTTGTGGGTTATCTCCATTGAGCAACAGCGTATTTTTGTCTTTCGTCAAATGCTCAATTAAGGTGGTCTTCCCAACCTGTCTAGGCCCAGTTAATACCAATGCCTTTTTTTTATCCCAATCTTCCTGGATATTTTGAGTGATCTTTCTTTTAATCATAGTTTAAATGTAATAAATTGAAGTGTGTAATCATATTTTATTACATTTTTTTATGATTTTAATCTCAAAACATCCTATTTTTAATTTTTATGGCAATATCGTTTAATTACAGCTTTTGATGATAGTGTTTCCAGCGGCCATGACGATCTTTCTCAGCTTGGTGTCCACATACCGACCCTTGTAAACAACTACCTGAAACTGTAAAGAGCATGAAAATGAGTAATATTTGAGTTGATGAAAGTCTGGCGACTCTTATTTTAAAATTTTTTCAAAAGTTCTTGAACATCCTTATTAAGCAGGTATTTTTCAAAAAATCTATTTTCCCAATCACCTCTAAAAAGTGGATTGTAACCTAGTTCAATTAAAGTAATGTTTGTCAATTGATCCTGGAAAGTCTTTGACATATACTCCTCCATATATAAAAATCGATCTCTTTTCGATAAATATGTTTTTATAAATATAATGAAGTCATTTACTGACATGGTCTCTAAATCCTTAGAATCTGTTAATTCATCAATGTATTCTTGATGATAAAAAATATTTCCAAACAAACTCGAAGTGTCATTGGCAGATAGTTTTAGAATTTCCTCGATACTTGGAGCACTTTTTATTCCATTAGCCGCTAATGTCATAGATACTTTATCCTTGATATTAAAAAATGTCAAAGCATGGTACTTCAGTTCATTCGAGTCTTCATCAACTATTATAATTATTCGTTTATCTCCGACATTATATATTCCTTGGGGTTTAATTTTACCACGTTCATATCCAATGGAATCATGGTTTGAATCGAGGATTTGGGATTTGATGGAATCATTTTGAATTGCAAATTCTAGAATGTAGTTTTCGCCAATTCCGTACCATTTCCCGATGATATCTTGTGACATCGATTGGGTCAAGTTTAGAAATAAAATACAGACTAACGTAAGGAATAGTACAATAATAATATATGAATAGTACAATTTATAGGGTGATTTCTCATGATTTCTTGATTTTGGTTCTCCTTACGTTAGATTCTGAATTCAATTCGGAAAGGGAGAAATTGATATTTTTCTCTCCTCAATTTCTGTCCCCGAATCTCCCCAATGACAAATAACGTCAATAAAGTCTTCACAATTGCTACCAACGATGTAGTAGGTCTCACCAACTTCTTAACTAAACAGCATTGATTTTTTGTATGATTTAATAACAGAATTACTTCTCCTGAAGCTTTTTAACACCTAATGACAACTCATCCAGCTGTTCATTGGAAATGGTAGATGGAGAATCGATCATCACATCGCGACCGCTGTTGTTCTTTGGGAAGGCAATGTAATCTCGTATCGAATCCGATCCTCCAAACAATGCACAAAGCCGGTCAAATCCGTAGGCAATCCCTCCATGAGGTGGAGCGCCATATTCGAAGGCGTCCATTAAAAACCCAAATTGTTTTTTTGCTTCTTCAGGTGTAAATCCCAGGCAATCAAACATTTTTTGCTGCACCCCTCTGTCATAGATCCTGATAGAACCACCACCTACTTCTACTCCATTGATCACCATATCATAAGCATTGGCCTTGGCAGCGCCGGGATCGGTATCCAGCTTATCGAGATCGTCAAGCAATGGTGATGTAAACGGATGGTGCATCGCATGAAATCTCTTGGTTTCTTCATCCCATTCCAACAATGGGAAGTCCAACACCCATAAAGCTTTAAAAGTATTTTTATCCCGCAAGCCCAAATCGGAACCCATTCTCAATCTCAGTTCATTCAAGGCGTTTCGTGTATGATTTTTCTCTCCTGATAGTACGAGGATTAAATCTCCCGGAATAGCGCTCATCTTGTCAGCCCAGGTTTTCAGATCATCCTGGCTATAAAATTTATCAACAGATGATTTCAATGAACCATCAACATTGTACTTGACATATACCAGTCCTTTTGCACCAATTTGCGGCCTCTTCACATATTCGGTCAGTTCGTCAACCTGCTTTCTCGTATATTCAGAGCACCCCTTCGCGACAATTCCTACGACCAGCTCAGCGCTGTCAAATACATTAAATCCTTTTCCTTGTGCTACATCATTGAGCTCAACAAATTTCATATCGAAACGTGTATCGGGCTTATCTGATCCATAGTACTTCATGGCATCATCATAGCTCATTCTGTCGACCTCAGTTAATTCAACTCCCTTTACATTTTTGAACAAATGTTTGATTAACCCCTCAAACGTTGCCAGTATATCTTCCCTTTCCACAAAAGACATCTCGCAATCGATCTGCGTGAATTCGGGTTGACGGTCTGCCCTCAGATCTTCATCCCTGAAACATTTGACGATCTGAAAATACCGGTCATAGCCTGACACCATTAAAAGCTGCTTGAATGTCTGTGGAGATTGCGGAAGGGCGTAAAATTCTCCATGGTGAATACGAGACGGTACAACAAAATCACGCGCTCCCTCAGGGGTGGATTTAATTAAAAATGGCGTCTCCACCTCCATGAATTTTTGGCTATCAAGATATTTCCTTGTTTCCTGCAGCATTTTGTGCCTCAATTCAAGACTTCTTCTCACCGGGCCACGGCGCAAATCCAGGTATCGGTATTTCATTCTCAGGTCTTCGCCCCCATCCGTATCGTCCTCAATTGTAAAAGGTGGAACCTTTGATTTATTAAGAATCTCAAGCGATTCAACATCCAGCTCAATGTCTCCAGTTGGGATCTTGTCATTCTTTGAGAATCGTTCCACCACTTTACCTCCTGCTTTAATGACAAACTCCCTTCCAAGACTACGAGCCGTTTCAACCACTTTCTCGTCGGTTTTGCTTTCGTCAAAAATAAGTTGAGTGATCCCGTACCGGTCACGCAAGTCGATCCAGATCATCCCCCCTTTATCTCTTACCCTTTGCACCCAACCACTGAGTGTCACTTCCTGATTTACATGATCGATTCGTAGCTCACCACAAGTATGTGTTCGTAACATTTTCGCTGGATTTAAAAATTCAGAGGGCAAATGTAAAAATATTTTTTCAGCCTGACCCATTGGAATCAGCAAATGAATTCAATAATTGAAAAGAGAAATCAATTTTAGGGTTTTGATTGTATATTTGGCAATATTTAAAGCTAATGGAGCAATAAATTATGCTTAGAAGACCGAGAAGGAATCGAAAAAACCAGGTGATCCGTGAATTGGTTGAAGAAAACAAAGTACAGACAAGTGATCTGATCTTTCCTTTGTTTTTGCTGGAGGGAGCCAATAAAGAAATCGAAGTGTCGAGTATGCCCGGAATCTACCGGAGGACGATCGACCTGCTTCTCAAGGAAATTGAATCCTGCTTGAAAATAGGTATAAAATCCTTCTGCATTTTCCCTGCAATTGATGAACAACATAAAGATAAGTACGCTACCTATTCGTACCAACCGGATAATTTTTATCTAAAAGCATTGTCCAGAATAAAAAAAGAGCTTACTGAAGCTGTTTTGATGACAGATGTGGCCATGGACCCATATTCCTCGGATGGCCACGATGGAATTGTAGAAAATGGCGAAATCATCAATGATGCCACGTTGGAAGTATTAAGTAAAATGTCAGTTGCGCAGGCGGAAGCAGGGGCCGACATTATAGGTCCGTCAGATATGATGGACGGGAGGATCGGATTCATCAGAAACGCATTGGATGAGGCTGGTTTTACCAATACATCTATTCTTTCCTACGCGGCAAAATATGCCAGCTCATTTTACGGACCTTTTCGTGATGCATTGGATTCTGCACCAAAAAGTGGCGACAAAAAGACCTATCAGATGAACCCGGCTAATGCAAAAGAGGCATTACTTGAAGCCCAACTTGATATAGAACAAGGCGCGGATATTTTGATGGTCAAGCCCGCGCTGCCTTACCTGGATGTTATTAAACTTCTGAATGAAAACACTCAACTCCCAATCGCTGCCTACAACGTAAGCGGAGAATACGCTATGATCAAGGCAGCTGCTTTCAAAGGGTGGCTGGACGGAACACTGTCCATGAAGGAATGTCTGCTTAGCATCAAGCGTGCGGGAGCTAAAATTATCCTCACCTATTTTGCGAAAGAATATGCTCAATCTTTTCAATAATTAATTTTTTTGTGCGTTTTTCAAGGTTAAATAGTGGATTTATGAGGAAGATTTTGGCTCTTCTATTTTTTTATTTGCTCTTTGTTTTTCATCTTTTTGCACAGGATAAGGAAGAAGATTCTACACCATTTTACTTCGGAGAACCCGACAGCACCTTCAGCCTCATCCGGGAATCGCCCATTACCATTAATCTTGATGAAGAGGAGGAGGAAGAGGAAAAAGACGAAAAGAAAAAAAAGAAGCGGAAGAAGAAGGTTTTTTACGGTGTCAAAACAAAGAAAGGATTTACCCGAAGAGGATATGGCAAAGATGTCACACTTGAGCTATTCCATTACCTAAGACAACCTCCTGCTGAAATCAATCCATATGTGCCGGAAATCTATTGGTATGACACCAAACAAAGGAAAGTACGAAGCGGAAGGGAATTCGATCCTACCAAGGGCTATATTTTACATGGAACCTACCAGGAATTAGTAGGTGATCAGGTGACACAGGACGGTATTTTTTATTATGGAATGAAGCATGGCCGCTGGACGAAATTTAATGAGGATGGAATATTGCTTGATAAAAGAAAATATTATAAAGGCTGGCCAAAAGAGTCATTGGTAAAGTTTTATAGCAACGATGAGAAAAAGTTGAAAGAAGTCATTCCTATTGTTTATGAGGAGAAAGATGGCGAATACTACTTTTTCCATGAAAACGGATCAGTGGCTATCAAAGGTGAATACAAAAACGGAGTGAAAGTAGGTCGGTGGACGGAGTTTTATCCATTTTTAAACCGAAGAAAAAAGGAAATTGTCTATCCTTCTGATCCATATGATACAGAAACAAAACCCTACATCAACCGGGAATGGAACAGAAGGGGACAGCAGGTTTACGAGAAGAATTGATTTAGTGTCTTTAAGTTTTATGACATTAATTATGCAACACTCCTTTCTTTCCAAGCATTTTAATTTCGATGAGATTTTCTTCTTTGATCGCTCCTTCTACGAAAACATATTTCTTATCATACACTTTTCCATTAGCCCGGTAGCTCACCCAATACTCGTTCGATAATGTGAAAACCTCAGGATCGATCGGCTCGATCAAAGCATAATCCTGGGAATCGACTTTTCCTATCAGGTGCCGTAAAATGGAAGTTTGGCGATTTTCACCATCAATTGTGCCATACCCTTTTGATGATACCAAGACATTATCAATATCAAATTGATTTTTATTCATCAAATAAACTTTCCAGCTATCATGACCAACTTCCTCTTCCTTCACTATAGCAAGCTCAACACCTTTGACCTTTGGTATTTCGATATCCTTTCTCATAAAAATAACTTTTAAAATCCCGCAAAATAATTTTCAAATTCCTCAGTTTAAACGCCAGTAATAGGATCTTATCATTCAACAATCTAAAAATCCCCGTAATTCACTAATTGAATATTTTTATTTTTGATCATACCCATTAATTCTACAGAAAGTAAAGCTTGTAACTCCGCTTCCCGGTGCATGGCTACAACAGGTTTGCCCTCCTCACCACGTTGATCCGCATTATTCATATCGACCAATGCCTTCATTTCAGGATTGGCTTTGGCCATATGCATGATCACCAGATTGACTTTACCCTTATCCAAACCCTGTTCCAGATGAGTGAGCAGATCCGTTTCTTTCTGGCTGATCTCCGTTCCAAACAATGATTTATATCCCTCTCCCATCAACATCGACCGTTTCATGTTATACTTGTCTGCCAGCTTTTTGGTTATTTCGGTTAATTCCGGAGTAGCTAACGCAGTGCGCATATGAAAATCAATGTAATCGACCTTTAAGCCAGTCGAGATTGCACGTTGTATCTGGGCTTCCAATTCCCTTTCGACTTCATCCAGATCATAGTCAGCATCCAGAAACTCTTGTGTGGATGGATAAAAATATCCGTCTTCAGCCACCAGTGTTGGAACAGCTTCTTTTCCCAAAACAGGACCCCATCGGTAATTTTTCCATTCAGAATTAAGAGTCAGGTGGACGCCTACCGATATCTGTGGATTTTCTTTGAGGATTTCAACAGCCTCCTGGTACCAAGGACATGCAAACATGACTGATGCCGAAAGTTTCATTTTAGTATTTGCGGCATCCTTTAATGCCATATTTACGGAGTGGTTCATCCCAATGTCATCAATCCTTATCAAAAGTTTTGGCCCTTGTGCCAAAGAATAACAGATTGACATCAAAAAAAACATACCTAAAAATGAGATTGACCTGATCATTCCTTTTATGTTGATCATGAGAATTATTTGTTTAGGAGAATAAATTTAGAAAAATCAATTTTATAAATTAATTGTCAAACACTTTGTACGTATTTGTAATCAACCATTTATAAAGAATTAATTGTTATATGAAAGAAAAACTTCGATAATGGTTTCGAAATCTATTCAACTATAAGCTTTAACCATGGAATACAGAAAACTTGGAAATACAGATATAGAGGTTACTCCTATGGCATTTGGCGCATGGGCCATCGGTGGCTGGATGTGGGGAGGTGCCGATATTAACGAAGGGATTCACGCTTTAAAAGTTTCATTTGATCTGGGCATTACGACTATTGATACAGCCCCGGTCTATGGGTTTGGGCGTAGCGAAGAATTAGTCGGGAAGGCAATGGAAGGGATTCCCAGGGACCAATACCAGATCCTGACGAAGTATGGCATGAACTGGGAAACTCATGAGGGGGAATATTTTTTTGACACAAAAGATTTTGATGGCAACCTGGTTAAAATGTATAAATATTCCGCTAGAGAGCGGGTAAAAAAAGAATGCGAAGATAGCCTGCAAAGGTTAAAGACAGACTATATTGATCTCTATCAAGTCCATTGGTTAGATAAAACTACGCCTATCGCCGAAACGATGGAAGCAGTATTAGAACTAATCGATGAAGGAAAAGTCAGGGCCGCAGGTGTTTGCAATTACAGCGCAGAAAATGTCAATGATGCTTTGCAAGTGCTAAACCTGGCCTCCAACCAGGTTCCTTATAGCCTTGTAAGAAGGGAAATTGAAAAAGATGTTATTCCACAAGCTATAAAAAAGGGCATGAGTATCCTTCCCTATAGTCCTTTGATGCGTGGATTACTTACAGGAAAGATCAAAAGTGACCACCAATTTAAGGAAGGCGACTCGCGTGCTGATATGAAATACTTTACCTCGGAAAACATTCGAAGAACAAATGTTCTATTAGATAAAATCCGCCCAATTGCAGAAGGTCATTCTGCAACGCTAGCTCAATTAGTTTTGAGGTGGACCATGGAACAACCTGCTATGACTTCTGTATTGGCAGGTGCAAGAAACGAAAAGCAGGTCCGCGATAACATCAAGGCGTTGGATGTAAAGCTCTCTGAAAGTGAGCTGGCTGCTATCACGAAAGCCGCGGATGAATTTGAGCTGGAGGAGAAATGACTTTCTCCGGTGGTTTTTATGTTAATATGAAAAAATAGAAAGTTTGACTAGTCTACAAGTTTCAATCGTTGATATCTTCAAATTGAAAAACTTTAAATGATTCTATTTTTTGCCTGATTGCAAATGCAATAGCATAGTCATCAATTGTATCTATAGATTCCAATGACCATTTTTCCTTTTCATTTGGGTTAAAAAATGTATTTAATAATTCTGCCCGTTTATCTGGTTCTAAACTCACCTCAAACTCATCCAATGGAAAAGAAAGTCCCTCTCCCAGTGCTTTAATAAAAGATTCTTTTCGAGTCCAGCAGTTAAAAAAACCATGGACTTTATCCTTTTCCGATAGATTCAAATAATTTTCTATTTCCGGAGCTGAGAAAAATTTTGTTGCTACACTATCCAAATCTGGTGTGAACTTTATAAATTCAATATCCACTCCAATTGGAACATCCAGGCAAAAGCCCACTATCCCTATTTTATGGGAATGCGAAACATTGAAATGGATGTCATATTTTGAATCAACTAATTCAGGTTTACCAAATTTTGAAAACCTAAACTGTATTTGCTGAGGAGTAGAATTTGAATAAAAGGCCAATAATTTTCTTAAAGCGCTTCTGGAAACAATGGATGCTATTCTGTCCTTTTCAAATATAAATTTATTGGCTTTATCTATTTCCTCGTTATTCAGATTCGTCAAATGAACATCTACATTCCGCCTTTCTTTTTCAAAATCAAGAATCCAAATCCGAGGTGTTTTTTTTTGAAGCAGGTCCATTCTTTCAGAAAAACAAGAAACGCTAAATCTGTTTCAATAATTCATTCAAATCATCATCAGACAAATCTGCATCAGGAAAGTCAGAAGTTGTAAATTGCTGATGAGCATTTGAACAGTGGTCAATGACTTCTTTTAAATTTTCCTTAAAAGATTCCAAAAATTTGTCTTGTAAAGATGAATCATATCTTTTTGAATTAAATCGAAAGAAACATTCAAAATCTGACTGGTGAATGGAACAATTCAGCTCGATGTAGTTGATTATTTCACTTTTAGATGACCTTACATTTTCTCTTATAAATTCCACTGATCTGACTAAAGTTGATTTCATTCCGGAATTCAAACCCAGATAATTAAAGACAAAATCTTCATTCGCCCTCAGATTATGTGCTTTTGCGACATATCTTAAATATCCATAACCAATTCCATTCGATGGCACACCTCTGACCTTATCCTTAACTGAAATGATCGATTCCTTTACCAAACCTTTATCGTGAAAAGTCAAAGGATAGAATGATGTAAACCAGCCGCAAGTATCATAGAAGTGATCATTTTCCGTTAACTCGCGTCCATTGTGTTCAAGCCATATTCTAACTTTATCTTTTCTATGGATGGCAAAAATTGAACGCAAGTAAGCGGTCAATATCAATTCCTGAATTTTTGAATTATACGGGACTAAAGCGGCTCCAATTAATTTAGATGTTTCGTTTATGCCAAGCGCAAATTGCCGGGTCACAACATGCTCTTCAATGCCTTCCTGACTCTCCCAATTAGTTTCGGAATCAATTTCTCTCATCCAAAACTCTTTTTCTTTTTCAAATCGCCTATTTGTCCTTTCTGAATAAAGCAGATCAACCCAGTCCTTATATCTTTTAATTATTGCATTCGAATCAATGGGATTATTCTTTGATTTTCTCTCTACTATAAATAGAAACCTTTCAATCAATTGTGTCCACGAAACAGCATCAATGACCAAATGATGGGAAAGTAAAATAATCGAATTAAATTTATCGTTCTGGCCATTTATCAGGACCATCCTCAATAGCGGGCCTTTCTCAAGGTCAATTTGAGATTGAATATTAACTAATTCATCCTGATAATCTTCGTTTTGTATTTCAACAATAAATTCGTCGATTGTAAAATTCCTTATCAACCCTTTAACTTTTGATGCCTCCAACTGAAAGATGCAGTTTAATGAATCATACTCATCTACGATCTTAGCTAAGCTTTCAAAAAGTACTTTTTTCCCAACTTTCTCCTTGAAGGATATTCTAAAAGCTTGATTCCAATAATTTGGTTGGTTTTTAAACTTTTCGAAAAACCACAACTGAATGGGCGACAGGTTAATTTCTCCGTAATATTTATCTGCTTTTCCTCTTTCAGTTTTATTTTCAGATTGTACCTGTTTTGCAAGTTCCTCAATCGTCTGAAATTCAAACAGATGATTGGGTAATAGATGAAGACCTTTGTTTTTTGCCTTTGAAATGATTCGGATACTGGAAATGGAGTCTCCCCCAATTTGAAAGAAATTGTCATGTACATTGATATGATTATTCTGTAGAACTTCTTTCCAGATCTCCAATAATCCCGATTCAATCTTATTCAGAGGACGGTCAGATCCATATGAGTGGTTCGAATTAGTTTTAAAGGTTAAAAGCTGCTTATGATCAATTTTACCATTCGGCAGTCTGGGTAATTCATCGACCCTGATAAATTCTTGCGGGATCATATAAGACGGCAGATCTGCAGATAACTTTTCAGATAACTGATCAATATCCGTACCTTCCGTGCTTGTATAGAAGCAGGAAATTTTAAATTGTTCCTTTCTCTTTTGGATGAGTTTCAGCTTTTGTGAAAGTAAACTCTTTTGCTTATCTGATAATTTCGATATTCTATCCTCAAGTCTCATCTCCAAGCACTTATTCGTTTAGCAAATAATCAATTTCCTTATCCGTTAAATTCTCAATGTGTGATATGATGCTCTCCACTTCATCATTTGACATATTTTTTAAATTCATTATTAGGTCATCTGAGCTATTAGAAATCTCATTTTGATCTTTAAGAATTACCTCAGCTTCAAGAATTCCTGGTAGATTCAACACCCTGTTTTTTATTTCACTTAGTTCTATTCTAAATCCTCGTAACTTCACTTGCTCATCGACCCGGCCAATAAATTCTATTTGACCATCCTCACAAAATCTCCCCAAATCTCCCGTCCTGTACATTGTTTCGCCACCATCAGCAAAGGGATCTTTAAGAAATTTACTCCTGGTTTCGGAAATATCATTTAAATAACCCTTACTGATGTTCAAACCAGCCAGGAAGATCTCACCGGTAAAACCAATTGGGACCGGCTGTAAATCAGTATCCAGAACATAAACTTTTGTATTTGCAATAGGTTTTCCAATGGTAATGCCTCCATCACTATCCTTATCTATTTCAGAAACAGTAGCCCAAACTGTGGCTTCAGTAGGACCATACTCATTGTATAACTTCGCATTGTTTGTAATTTGAAAGTGTTTTTCAGGTAGATCAGATGAACAGACTTCTCCGGCGACCACTACATTTTTGATGTACCTAAGTTGATATGGATCAATATTGGTTAAAATTGCCCGATATAGTGATGGAAGCAATAATGTGTGAGTAATTTTTGCAATTTCCAAAACAGCTGCGAGCTTATCCATATCCTGCTCCAGTCGATCAGCGGCGATGACCAATTTACCTCCATTTGCCAGTGTCCAGTATATTCCTGCTACCGAACTATCAAAGGAAAATGATGAGAATAGCAGAAAGTTTTCTGGTTGTTCATTGTAAAAATGGAATCTTGCTAAGGTAGAGTTAAGTAAATTATCATGCGTTACCACAACTCCTTTAGGATTTCCTGTGCTCCCTGACGTATAGATCACGTAGGCAAAATTCTCCCTTTTTATTGCAGGTTTTTCGAAATCAGAATATTCGTGCTGAAGTATATTTTGTAGAGAATGAAGCTTAATGCTGTTATCAGGAAACTGGCTACTTTCTGATAGAATAATACTCACATTTGCATTTTCAATCATGTACTTTATTCTATTCACCGGATACACAGGATCAAGAGGAAGATACGCTCCTCCTGCTTTTAAAACGCCAATCATGCATATGATCATGTTAACACTCCGGCCAAAGTACAAGCCAATGATATCATTTGTCCTGATATCTGAATTCAATAAAAAAAAAGCGATTTTTTCGGATTTTTCTCCCAACTCCCTGTAAGTGATTGATTGAATTTCATCCGATATGGCAATCTGATCAGGTATAGATCGGATCTTATCCTGAATAAGTTCAAGGACAGATTGATAAGGATCTAAGGGTACAAAAGTTTTATTATGATTGAATAACAAAGCTTTTTTATCATTGTTATTGATCAAACTTATATCAGAAAGTTGAATATCTGGGTTTTCAGCAATTTGAGTTAATATATGCTGATAATGGCTGGCAAATTTTTCAATAGTTGATTGTTTAAAAAGGTCTGTTGCATACTCAAAGCTGAATTGAAAGCCATTGCGATGTTCATTGACAAACAAAGTAAGATCAAACTTTGACACTTCCATATCCGGAATTTCACTTGTGAATTCTATGTCATCACCAAATGAAGGTACCTCTTCAATTTTGTTATAAATAAACATGACCTGAAAAAGCGGATTAATACCAGAAACCCTATTCGGCTTTAATTTTTGAATCAGCATTTCAAGTGGTACATCCTTATTGTCAAACGCATTAAATACGATGGATTTAACTCGTCCAATAAAATCCGAATAAGTTTCATTGGCAATATCAGAAAATAAGGTAAGAACGAGCGTTTCGTCAAAAAACCCCATTACATCTTCAAGATCAAAGGAATTTTTGCCCGTTACCGGAATGCCAATATTTATCATTGATTTTCTGCTATATTTTTTGAGCAGTATGAAATAGGCAGATAAAAACAACACAAAAGGAGTAACTTTCTTTTCCCTGGCTATATTTCCAAGCTTTTTTGAATGTTCAATGTTTAAGGGTTCACTGTATAGGGTGCCATTAAATGTTGGAAATGATAATCTCTTATAATCAAACGGTAAATCCAGTAAATACTCTGAAGTATCTATTTTAGAAAGCCAGTAATCGATCTTTTCATTTTCAATTTTTGCCTCAATCTGTTCTTTGGCATATTCCTTAAATGATGTTGAAAATGGTTTCAGCTCGATTTCCTGCTTTAATACCTTTTGTCTATATATCTGTGCTAACTCTTTTAACAGTATATTTCTCGACCACTTGTCAATGGTAATATGATGGGCACAAATACCAATGCTATATCGTGTATTACTTTCCTTTACAATGGATATCCTAAGCTTCTTATTGGAATTCAGCACAAACGGTTTCCGTGCATCCTTAATAATCTTGTTTGCAGTATCTGTAGCAGAATAGGAATTTGTATTATTAAGCTTATGTGTGAATACTTCCAGTTCACCATCCCTTTCAACTATTTGAATGGGGCCTTTCTCAGTAAGTTCAATTCTGGTTCGAAATACCTCATGCCTTTGTACAAGATATCGAAAAGATTCAATTAAGATGTTGAGATCAAGGTTCCCCTCAAAATGAAGTATGTCCAGATAATTGTAAAAAGGATTTTCAGGGTAAAGTCGAGATAAAAAATATAAAGCCTGCTGATTATAAGCCAGCGGATAGGCTTCATCCATCCCGGACTCGGCCTTCTTTTGTTTCTTTTCATTTATTTCCAGCCATTTGCTTAGTAGACCCTTTTTCATACGATCTGTTCTTAGACAAAAATGTTTTTAATAGCCTGAAATAGTTTATATCCTAGTTGCATATCGTAATTAAAAGCTCTTTCGATAAACCAGTAGAGAGAAATCAGGATCAAAATAAATGAGCCAAATATCAGCAGAAAGTTGTAAATCTTGGTTTTACGTATGGCATAGAGGATCGGGAATAAGACAATTATTACTGCTACTTGACCTATTTCCACCCCCAGGTTAAAACCAAACAGGGTAAGGCCTAAAAATTCTCCTGCCCTTAACTCAGAGAGAACACTTGCAAATCCAAACCCATGGAAAAAGCCAAAAATGAATGCAATAATCCATTCTTTACCCCTGAATATCGGTTGTATATTATGAAGCGCCGCCAAGGCAATGGAAATGGCAATGATAGACTCGATCAATCTCGATGGTAATACAATGATCCCAAAAGCTGCCAATCCCAGGGTAATAGTATGAGAGATCGTAAAGAAGGTTACAATCTTGATGATATAGATAAAAGCTGGTTTGAATTTCTCCACCGGAGTATAATATTCCGGGGAAGGATTCATCACCAGGTTAGGGATTAAAACACTCCATGCTACTTTATTTCCATCAAAAGAATAATTGTAATTTCTGTTAATAACGGCTGGCAATATCAAAGCCAACAAAAACAGAATATGATCAATACCAATCCAGATGTGCCAGATACCTTCCCTGATCATACCCATAAAACCTGTGAATACTGACCCATCCAATAGGTTAACCGTATCGCTGGTACGATTCCCCTTAAAAAATAAGGACGGTAAGGACTCATTGTTATAGATTCCAGCCTTCCAGTTGTACTCGATCAGGAGCAATCCCATATGGCTCTCATCCTTGTCAAACAAAACATTGTAATAGACATCCAGATTTTCCGGTACCTCATTCATATTTTGAAATTCAAAATTAAGCAGAAGAAAGTTCCCTAATTGTCCACCAACTTCTAAAATTCCCGGCTCCGTAAAGACAATCTCATAGTCCCCTTTTGACGACGAAAATCCGGTTCTCTCTAAAAAGTAATATTGTATCTCAGGTAATTCCGACAGAATATCTTCCAAAGAGGCATTTTTATTATAGTTAGTTCCAAGGATCGTATTGATATCCGAAATGGTAATTTCAAATCTTCCTGTTACCGAGTTTTCAAATACTTTCAGATACGTATAACTCTGATCGACATTATGAGCGATGGTTTCAATTGATGAAGAGAATAAGATCGACAGGATCAAAACAAGGGGTTTAAAAATCTTTTTCATAGTGAATAAATTCAAACTAAATGTCGGTAATTGGACTTCCTAATTTTCAGATAGTTAACCTTAATCCTTAAATTTTACATAACAAATCCTAAACAGATTAAACCACGTTAGGATTACAGCAATTTGTGTATAGTATCTTAAACATTTTAGTGATTAAATGATTAAAAACCTAGAAGATAAATTTTTGTTAATAAGTCCGTAACCGGGAAGTTTTAAATTTTAGAGACTTTTGATACATAACATTTTCATCGAAGCAGTGAATAACCTATTTCATTAGAGATAAATAAATTTTAAATTTAGTGAATCACCAATAACCAACTACACAGCATGGACCCGACCCCAAAATCGACTATCCTTACGGCCCTGGACATTCAATCCATCATTACAGAATATGGACTGGATAATGTGATGGATAATTTGATAGAAAGGATGGAACAGGAGATAAAATCTTTTCATCCTGATAAAATTGAAATACCAGCCAGAGCAGGTTTCAATTACAATGTCCCAAACATTGGATTGGTTGAATGGATGCCCTTGTATCAAAAAGGCAACAAAGTGACCATCAAAATTGTTGGCTACCACCCAAAAAACCCATCAAAATTTAGTTTGCCAACTATCATTTCATCCATTTCACAGTATGATACACAAACAGGACATCTGCTTGGTATAGCAGATGGCGTGTTGATGACAGCGCTAAGGACCGGAGCCGCTTCTGCTATTGCAACCAAATACCTGGCTAATCCCAGTAGCAAAACGTTGGGTTTGATTGGCTGCGGAGCTCAGTCTGTTACACAACTTCATGCCATTTCAAGATGTCTTGATATTGAAAATGTTCTCTATTTTGACAAAGATCCTGAAACTGCTTCTACTTTTGAGAATAGGGTAAGTTGGTTAAATCTCAACGCCGTTTTTGAATATCTCCCACTTGAAGAAATTCCTGCACGATCTGATGTTCTATGCACGGCGACCTCCATCGAAATTGATGAAGGTCCATTATTTGAAAATATAAAAGCGCAACCACATCTACACATAAACGCTGTAGGTTCTGATTTCCCTGGCAAAGTAGAATTACCAATGGATGTAATTAATGCTTCTTTTTTGTGTGCCGACTTTATTGACCAGGCACTGATAGAAGGTGAGTGTCAACGAATAAGCAGGGAACGAATAGACACGGATTTGTCAACGCTATTGGCTTTTCCGGAAAAGTTCGATTATGTTAAAAATAAGCTGTCCGTATTTGATTCCACTGGTTGGGCACTCGAAGATCATATCTGTATGAATATTTTTTTAGAATATGCCTCAAATTTAGGCATTGGCAAAGAAGTTGAACTTGAATTTCTGCCAGGGAATTCCAAAAGTCCTTATCATTTTATGACTGAATTGGTCGCTGTACGCAATGATTAAATTCTACTTAAACCTAACTGCAAAAGCAGCTAAACAAAACCTCAACAAAGTATGACAAAAATTTACTTTCTGATCATTTCTATTCCTCTCATATTTCCAAGTTTTGGTGCTTTCAGCCAGGATCTGAAGGGAAGGGTCATCGATAAAACCAAAACTCCGATAGAAGGAGTATACATCATCCATCTTTCCTCGGAACATCATGCCCATACAAATGAGGCAGGTCGGTTTATCCTTCCAGGTGTAAAAAATGGTGATTCTATCCAGGTAACCCATGTGGGATTTGAGACCCGAACAATACAGATTGACGACATTAGTGAACCTTTGACTGTTTCCCTCCCCGAAGCAACGATCAAACTAAGTGAAATGGTTTTTAATCAAGGGACAGATCCCTTAAACCTCATTTCCAAAATCGATCTCGAAATAGCTCCGGTACGGTCATCGCAGGATGTTTTGCGAAAAGTTCCCGGATTATTTATCGCACAGCATGCGGGTGGCGGAAAAGCAGAACAAATTTTTTTACGCGGATTTGATATTGATCATGGCACAGATATAAATATCACCGTTGATGGGCTGCCTGTGAATATGGTTTCCCATGCTCATGGACAGGGTTATTCTGATCTTCACTGGCTAATTCCTGAAACAGTAGATAAGGTGGATTTTGGTAAAGGGCCCTACCATGCTTCTAAAGGAAATTTTGCAACTGCGGGTTATGTTAATTTTCAAACCAGGCAAACCCTTGACAATAGTTTAATCAAAGCTGAAATCGGAAGATTTAATACCTTCCGGACAGTTGGGTTATTCAATTTAATGGACAAGAAAAATCAGGATGCTTATTTTGCATCTGAATACCTCTATTCCGATGGTCCATTTGAATCCAGCCAGAACTTCAACCGCATCAACTTAATGGGTAAGTATCATGCACAATTAAAGCAAGGTGGTGAAATTTCATTCTTAGTGTCTCATTTTACCAGTCAGTGGGATGCCTCCGGACAAATTCCGAACCGGGCAGTTGAAAGTCGGCAAATTACGCGTTTTGGCTCCCTGGATGATACAGAAGGGGGATCGACTAGCCGTACTAACCTGTCATTGGATTACACAAAGGTTGTTAATGAAAATTTATTTATTAAAAACAGTGTTTATTATTCAAAATACGACTTTGAACTTTTTTCCAACTTCACTTATTTTCTAAATGATTCCATAAATGGAGATCAGATAAGGCAAAGAGAAGACCGGCAGATTTTTGGCATTGAAAGTCAGCTAAACTATTTTACGCCAATCGGTGGTAGCGAAATGAATTTTCAGTTTGGCATTGGGTTAAGGAATGACCAGACGAATGACAGTGAGCTATCTTCAACGGTAAATAGGGATAGTACTCTTCACCGTTCTCAATTAGGTAATATCATTGAATCGAATTATTTCGCTTATGCAAATGCAGATTTTTATATCGGTGACCTGACCATTAATCCAGCGATTCGAATTGATTTTTTCCAATTTAATTACCAGAATGAGCTCACACCGTTGTATGATCCAACGACCCTCAGCAAACCGGTTGTCAGCCCCAAACTGAATTTTATCTACAATTTCGACCCCACCCTGCAGGTTTATCTGAAATCCGGAATTGGCTTTCATTCCAATGATACACGATTGGTCCTTGAGCGAAACGATAATCAGTCCATCATACCAAAAGCGTATGGTTTTGATATCGGAAGTGTCTGGAAACCTATACCACGGCTATTTGTAAATGGAGCATTTTGGTACCTGTTTCTGGAGCAGGAGTTTGTTTATGTGGGCGATGCAGGAATTGTGGAACCGAGTGGCAAAACCGAAAGATTGGGGTTTGACCTGGGAATAAGATATCAGATTACGCAAAGATTATTTTTAGATGGAGATCTCAACATATCCGAAGCCAGAGCAATTGAGGAATCGGAAGGGGAGAACTACATTCCCCTTGCTCCAAGAATCACATCAATGGGAGGCCTTACCTATCAAAGTAGTGCATTTAATGCCTCCATCAGAGGAAGATACCTACAAGACAGGCCAGCAAATGAAGATAACAGTGTAGTAGCAGAAGGATATACTGTTTTTGATGCTAATGCCAACTATCAATTCAAATCGTTCACATTTGGAGTTTTTCTTGAAAATATTTTTAACACAGAGTGGAACGAAGCCCAGTTTGATACCGAATCCCGAATCCGACTGGCAGATGGAAGTCTGGAACCCGCTCCCATCAGTGAAATACATTTTACACCGGGAACCCCATTCAACTGGAGGTTTTCAATCAAATATGAATTTTAATTTGTCACAATAAATGGATTTTAGCTGGACTTCGGAACAAAACCATTTAAGGAATGAGGTCATTGAATTTGCCCAAAAAGAATTGAATAAGGGAGTGCCAGAAGATGAGCAGAAGAATATTTTCCCCAGAGAAAAATGGAAAAAATGTGCAGATTTAGGAGTTCTATCCTGGCCGTTTGAGAAAGAATTTGGAGGAAAAGGGTTTGACATCTTAACCACTGTTTATCTTTTAGAAGGATTGGGCTACGGTTCTAACGACAATGGCCTTCCATTTTCTTTAAATTCCCAGCTTTGGAGCACTATGGCCGCCATCAACAAATTCGGCAACAAACACCAAAAAGAAAAATTTCTAAAAAGGCTTTGCATAGGCGCTATCGGGGCATTTGGAATAACTGAATTAGATTCCGGATCGGACTGCTACAATATGTCCACGACAGCTGTCAAAAAAGAAGGCGGTTATCTCTTAAATGGAGAAAAGCACTACATCACTCTGGCGCCGGAATGTGAAATAGCTGTAGTCTTTGCATCTACAAATCAAAAACTGGGAAAATGGGGAATAACGGCATTTATCGTTGAACGTGGCATGGAAGGTTTTACTACCAGCAAAGTAAGAGATAAAGTGGGTATGCGCACCACTCCCATGGGTAATCTGTACCTTAAAAATTGCTTTGTTCCGGAAGAAAACCGATTAGGAAAGGAGGGTTCTGGACTAAGTCTTTTCGCATCCGCCATGGAATCTGAGAGAGGGTATATATTCGCCAGTCAAATCGGAAGGTTGGAAAAGCAATTAGAAATATCCATTGCCTATGCCAATGAAAGAAAGGCATTTGGAAGTTCAATAGGAAGTTTTCAATCCATCAGCAATCGAATTGCCAATATGAAACTGAGACTGGAAACTTCTAAGATGCATTTGTATAAAGTAGCTTACCTTGATTCGATAAATGCACCACTGATCAGTGAAGCTGCTATGGCTAAGTTATATATCAGTGAAGCATTTGTAGAATCAAGTCTGGATTTCATTCGTATTCATGGAGCAAAAGGGATTGTAACAGAATATGAAATAGAACGTGATCTTCGAGATGGATTAGGCGGTTTGATCTATTCCGGCACCAGTGATATTCAGAGAAATATTATTGCAAAACTGGAGGGCGTTTTATAAATGGTTCCTGAAATAAAAATTCTTAGTCAGATACCTGAAATTTCAGCAAAGAAATTTCCAAAGAAGAGAGCTTTTTTGTGTCAAAACCAAGAAATATCATATCAGGAACTCCACGAAAGAAGTAATCAATTGAGCAATGCTTTAGTTAAGGTCAAAATTAAAAAAGGTGATCGGGTAGGTATACTATTGGAGAGAAGCATCGAATCAGTTATTTCTGTTTATGGAATACTAAAAGCCGGGGCTGTATTCGTTCCCATCGATCCCACTTCACCCATTTCAAGGATTAATCATATAATTAACAATTGTGAAATTCGGATTTTGATCAGTTCTGATAAGCAAAAGAAAACATTGGTGGAATTGTCCTCAATTTCCAACCATCTTGAACATATCATAGGAATAGAATCGGAGTTAATTTACAAAACAATATCCTGGGATAGTATTTTCAGCTTTCCTACCTCTCACAAAGAAATAAACCTACAAGAAGATGATATTGCCTATATCATGTTTACTTCCGGTACTACTGGTTTTCCGAAAGGAATAGTCCACACTCATAAAAGTGGAATGAGCTATGCTAAACTATCTGCTAATCTATACGAATTAAATCACACAGATATAATTGGTAATGTCGCTCCATTATTTTTCGATCAGTCCACATTTGGATATTTTACAGCTCCTCTGGTTGGAGCAGAAGTAATTTTATTTTCAGATGTTAATCTGCTTTTGTTGGGTAGCCTGTCCAAAATTATTATTGACGAGAAAATAAATATTCTATACTCCGTTCCGATTTTTTTCATTCAGCTACTTGATGCTGGTATAATAAAAAAATTTAAGTCATTGCGATGGATCCTGTATGGCGGAGAACCTTTTCCGTCCAATAAAATCAATGACATCCTAAGCTGCCTTCCGGAAGTGGCGATTAGCAATATCTACGGACCGGCAGAAGTAAACCAGTGTACTTATTACCATGTCAGATCAGCTGTCAATGAAGATATAACTATTCCAATCGGACAAGTCTGGGATGAAACGAAAATTAAAATTCTGAATGAACAAGATCAGGAAGTGAGGTTCGAGTCGGGGGAACTAGTCGTACACAGCTCGACAATGATGAGGGGTTATTGGAAACAAGAAAATCTGAACCATAAAGCTTTCTACCATTGCAATGAAGATGGAAAAAATATATCATATTATCGAACAGGAGATCTGGTAAAATACAATGAAAATGGTGAACTCCTGTTTTTGGGAAGAAAAGACAGACAGATTAAAATAAGAGGCTTTAGAATTGAATTGGAAGAGGTGGAGAATGTTATCAATCAGTTTCCGGGAATAAAAGAATCTACCATTCTTGCTTTAGAATCTGATGGCGAAAAACAGCTGCTTGCTGCTTATAGCCTTGAAGGGAACAGTGCAATTGAAATTAATAACCTGATTGGTTTCATTTCCAAAAAATTGCCGAAATATTCGGTACCCAATCAATACTTTAAAATGGAAATACTTCCCAGAACATTGAATGGAAAAATTGATCAGCCAGCCATTATTAAAAGATTTAAAAATGAGTCTTTAATCATCTAAGAAATGGAAATAACCGATAAACAAATAAAGCAATTTTTGGAAAATGGATTTTTATTGGTCGAAAATTGCCTTTCTGAAAATCTGGTTTCTGAATTAAAGCGTGAGATAGACTTGATGGGAGAAAAGGATGGACCAGAATTTTTTCGCGAAAAATCAGGCGCTATCCGTACAATCTTTGCCCCTGAAAAATTCAGCGAGACGATTAAAAGCCTTATCGGAAATAAAATATTAGTAGAACCTCTCAGAAAATTGTTTAATGAGCCGTTTTATTTATTCCAATCAAAATTCAATGATAAAAAGAGCCTGGAGTCAGGCAGCTGGCCCTGGCATCAGGATTTTAAGTTTTGGAAGGAAGATGGGATGCCTGAAGATAAGGCAATAACCGTTGCCATTTACCTGACGGATGTTACAAATTATAGTGGGCCGATCATTTGCGTGCCGGGTTCACATAAGCACGGTGAGATTTCATCAAAATTAAACAACCCTGGTGGTGTACATAATGAAGATCTGAAATACATGATCTCGCCTGAAACTTTGTCAGAAGTTTGCCGAAAAAGTGGCGGTATTGTTTCTACTGCCGCAAAGGCAGGGAGCGTGTTGTTTTTTCATTGCAGTTTATTGCATGGCTCTTTTCAGAATATGCACTACGAGGATCGCAAAATTTTGATGTTTACTTTTAACCCGATAAGTAATAAAACAGTTGAGGTAGAAAATCCAAGGGAAGAATTTATGGTAAAAAGAGATTTCACAGTTATATAATTACATTTTTAGTGATGAAGGATAAGATTACGGCTTACATTCAGGGCATGCTGGCAGGTGAAAGCGTTGATATTAAGGAAGATGACGATTTGCTCAGTACTGGGTTATTGGATTCAATAAGCGTGATGAAACTGATTGCATTTTTAGAAGAAGAATTTGATGTTGAAGTTCCTGCCGACGAAATGGTGATTGAAAATTTTATTTCCGTTTCAGCGATTTCAGATTTTCTGAATTCCAAAAAATAAGTTCTTATGATTTCTGATAAGGAAACTCAAAACACCTCTTCAAACAAATTTCCCCTTACAAAGAGTCAGGAATCCATTTGGGCCGGTCAGCAAATTTCAGGCGATCATCCTCTGTATAATATGGCTCATACATTTGCACTGTATGGTCCCATTATCCCAGCAACTTTTCAAAAAGCTTTTGACAAACTTATTCAACATTTTGATGTATTGAGATATGTTTTTGGTACTCATCCAAATGGAGAGCCATATCAGGAAATTTTAGATGAGTATCATTACGAGATTAGTGTAGTTGACTTTTCTGAAAAGGAAAATAAGGATTCTTTAATCAAGGAATTAATAGATGAAAAAACCGGAAGGAACCTCGATCTTTCAAAACCTCCATTCGAATCATTCCTGATAAAAATGAATGAAGTCGAGTTTATCTGGTTTCTAAATATCCATCATATTATAACTGATGTTACCAGCATTCAGTTGATCTATGATAAAATGAGTGAGTATTATCATCAGTTAAATCAAGGCGACGAAATCGAAGAGGAGACAAAGAGCTCATTTGCCTCCTACATTTACTTTGAACAATCTTCTTTAAAAAAAGACCCCCCTGAAAAATCTGTCCAACACTGGAATAAATTGGTTCGCAATCAACACACAAAAACTAAACTTTATGGGCAGGACATAAAGAAATCAGGTTCGGAATCGGTAAGGGTAAAAGTGGATCTGGATGTTGAAGTGCTAAAAGAGTTAAATAGATTAGTTAATCAACCGCCCTTCCGATCTCTTAATCCGGATTTATCTTATTACATGCTGTGCTCTACCTTTTTGGTAGCTTATATTCATAAAATTACCAATGACAAAATAATCACAATAGGAAGCCCGTCTTTGAATAGACAACTGCCTGAATTTAGAAACGTAGCAGGCTTATTTATAGAATTATTGCCCTTCCAGGTTGAAGTTGATCCGTACGATTCATTACTCACACTGTATCCCAAGGTTCGAGCAGCCATTTTTGATTTTCTAAAATATTCAAACCCAGGTTCTCCTAATTCGGAAGTATCCCGAAAAATCGGTGTGGTGATCAATTATATTCCAAACAAATTTTCATCGTTCGGATCAATTCCTGTGAACATGAATTGGATTCATCCCAATCACATTGATCCATCACATGTACTTCGCCTGCAAGTCAATAATTTTAATGATGAAGACATTTCCATTTTCATGGACATCAATACCTCCGTTTTTGCAGATCACCAGGTTAAGCAAGCACCTGTCCACTTTCAGAGTCTTGTATCAAATTTATTGACTGATCAAAATAAAGAAACAGGAGCAATTGACATCCTCACTTCAAATGAAAAAGACACCCTCCTAAAAAAATGTTCTTCCATTCAATCTGAATTGCCCAGGCAAAAAAATATACTCGATCTTTTTCGTCAGGCAGTTATAGAATATCCATCAGAATATGCAATCTATGGAGATGAATGGCAAATTAACTATAAAACCCTTGATGAAAAGTCAAATCAGCTGGCCAATCACCTGACTTCACAAAAAATAGGAAAAGGCGACCAGGTGTTGATTCGAATGAAACGTTCACCGGAATTTATAATCGGTGTCCTGGCAACCTTAAAATCAGGGGCATGCTACATACCTGTTCCGATTGATTATCCAATAAAAAGGCTGGAAATGATACTTTTGGATGTTTCTCCTAAATTGATCCTTTCTGATAAAAAACATCTTTTTGCTAATTCAGTGCCAGGGTATTCCCAAATACAGATTAATCTTAATGAATGGGAATTTGATGCAATTCCAAATGAGTTTAACTCAATTGGCATTCCGAACAACGATCCTGCATACATCATGTATACTTCCGGCTCAACCGGAAAACCCAAAGGGGTGGTAATCAGCCATGGATCCTTGTACAATTACGTTCATTCAGCCTACGACTATTATTTTCATTCCAATGGTAAAATTCATGCTCCGCTCTTTACATCGATCGGTTTCGATTTAACGATTACATCATTGTACTTGCCTTTAGTTTCTGGAGGAAGCATCCAAGTCTTTGAGGACGATGATTCAGGTCACGATTTATCCATTCTAAAGGTCGTTGAAAATAAAAAGGTGAATTTTATCAAGCTGACACCTTCTCATGCCAAGCTCATTTCGGACATCCACCTGAGCCATTCGAATATTTCTACGATTATCCTTGGAGGGGAAAATCTGGATTCAAAACTCACTCAAAAATTATTTCAATCCTTTGGAAAAAATATAAAAATATACAACGAATATGGGCCAACGGAAGCGACAGTTGGATGTATTGTAAAGGACATCAAACCTGATGGATTAAATAAACAGTCGGTTCCAATCGGAAAGCCATTTGCTGGAGCAAAAGCAATAATTTTGGATGATTTTAATAATCTGACTCCCATTGGAGTACCTGGGGAATTATACGTTTCCGGTCCGGGTCTGGCAAATGGATATTGGAATAATGAGGAGTTGAGTCAAAAGAGCTTTACGAAAATTGATAGTCAAAAAGATGAGACTTATTATAAGACCGGAGATCTTGTAAGGATAAACGATGACTTTGATTTTGAATACCTTGGAAGGATTGACCAGCAGCTAAAAATTGGAGGCATTCGAATGGAAAAGGAAGAACTCGAATCGGTCCTGAAACAATACAATGGAATTAAAGATGCTGTCATTCATCATTTCACTCCTAAAAAAGATCACTATCAGGCGCCTGAACAGTATTGCACAAAATGTGGGATGCCTTCAAATTATCCTAACATAGAATACGATGAGGATGGTGTATGTAATTATTGCCAGTCATTTGAAACTTATCAAAAAAATGTAAGTCAGTACTTCAAATCTTTGGAGGAATTACAACAATTGTTAAAATCCGCTTCAGCTACATCACCTTGCAAGTACGACTGCATGATGCTGTTAAGTGGAGGCAAGGACAGCAGCTATGCATTGGCTAAACTGGTTGACATGGGTTTGAATGTTCTAGCATATACACTGGATAACGGGTACATTTCTGATGATGCCAAAAGAAATATAAAAACTGTAGTTGTGAATCTCGGGGTTGATCATATGTATGACACCACACCTCACATGAACGAAATCTTTGTAGATAGCCTGAAGAGATTCAGCAATGTATGCAATGGATGTTTTAAAACCCTATATACCTTAAGTACAAAGAAAGCCCTGGAATTAGGCGTACCAGTGATTGTGACAGGGCTGTCCCGAGGTCAGTTTTTCGAAACCAGGTTAACGGAGGAATTGTTTAGAAAGAGGCAATTTGAAGTGGCTGATATTGACCAAACCATTTTGGACGCGAGAAAAGCCTATCATCGCATTCCCGATGCGGTGAGTAAATACCTGGATGTGTCCATGTTTGAATCTGATGACATATTTAAGAAAATCCAATTTGTTGATTTCTATCGATTTTGTGATGTGAATCTGGGAGAAATGTTTTCATACCTCGACAAAAGGTTGAATTGGGTCCGGCCTAAGGATACGGGTCGATCCACTAATTGCCTGATCAATGACCTGGGTATCTACATACATAGGCGGGAAAGAGGTTATCACAATTATGCCTTTCCTTACAGCTGGGATGTGAGAATGGGACATAAAGACAAAAAGGAGGCTATAGAAGAGCTCGATGATTCAATCAACCCGGAAGAAATGAAATCCCTGCTTGCTGAAATTGGTTATCCTGTTGAAAATGAAGAAGACCAACCACAAAAGCAGCTAGTCGCATATTATATTTCGGATAAACCTGTCAAAAGCGAAAAGCTAAAAAACTACATCGCCCAGTTTATTCCCCAAAGTGCGCTGCCGGCTAAGTTTATTCATACAGCTGAATTTCCGTTGAATTCAAATGGGAAAATTGATTTTAGAATGTTGTCACACGAATCAAAAGCATTCCAAATTGAAAATGAAAAATATATTGCCCCCGAAAATGAAATCGAAGAGGCGATAGCAGAAATTTGGCAGGAAGTAATGCAAAAAGACTCCATTAGTATGGTTACACCATTTCTTGAATTAGGGGGAAATTCCCTGCTGGCCATTCGAATAATATCCCGAATAAATGAAAACCTTTATCTGAGTTTAAAAGTGACCTCCATTTTTGAAAATGATACGATCAGGAAATTATCAAAAGTAATTGAGGTGAAAATTGAAGAGTTGATGAGAGCCAATGATCAATGATCAGGAGTTATCAAACTTTTTCCTTTCCAAATAAATCAGCTATTTCCTGTATGTATGGTTTCTTCAGGCTGGCCATATGATCACCATTGACTGCATGAAGCTCCATATTTCCATTGAGTACCCTTGTCCAGGTGTTGTACCATTTAATACTTTGAGACATATGCCTTAGGTCGGTTGTCTGAATATAGACTACTTTAAAATCAGGAGCGACAAGATTATAATGTTTGATCATCATCCTCAATGATTTTTGAAATTCATTTTTGCTATTTTCTAGCCGATGATAACTTGGAAACACCTTAGGGAAGTACTTATGTAAAATATTCTCTATGAGAAATCCTCTAAAATATTTATAAATATGTTTTACATCTCCCATATAAACCCACTTGGAATATATTTTTAATTTTTTGGTTAACGGTATATCCTCAATGGTCAATCCAAAAGGTGCAGGGTCGATCATTACAATATCTTCCACCACATCCCCACTCTCTCTCAACTTTCGGGCTAATTCAATCGAGAAAACACAGGAATAGCAAAAGCTCAAAAAGGAATACGGCCCCTCTGGTTGGTTCTTTTTTATTTCTTTCAGATACCTTTCAACTAATTCCTCAACTGTTTCAACAAGAATATAACTGTTGTCTTTTTCACGAGGCTGGACGCCGTAAACGGAATATTCCGGTTTAACACTTTCTATGAAATCTTTGTAAATAAGTAAATCTCCTGTATGTGAATGCAAGCAATAGATCGATTTGTTTGTACTTCCTTTTTTGAATGGCACAATACAATTGGATTGTTCAGAATCAACGATATTTTTACTTTCAACTTCTTTCGCGAGGTCCTTTACAGTAGGAAAATTAAGGAGTATAGTTATAGGCAAATCGATTCCAAGCATATGACTGATCTTGTCAAATAACACAAGAGCTTTCAACGAAGTACCGCCTATTTCAAAAAAATTATCCTCCAAACCTATGTGTTCTAATTCTAAGGTATTTTTCCATAATTCAAGGAGTGTTTTTTCCAAATCAGAAAGGGGGCCCACATTTTCATTGTTTTCCTCACTCTTTACTTTTCTTAAAGAGCCATTGGCTACAGCAATACCTTTTAACGAATTCCATGAGTATTTTACATTTTCTGAAAAACTAAGGTTTTTAGGTCTTTTTTCACTGGATATATCGTCAATAAGTAATTTGAGATTATGGATGAGCTGTTCCGCTATTTCATGTGAAATGGCTGCATCTTTACAGATCAGACTGATTCTAACCTTTTTTGTTGGAACAATGCCAATTGTCAATGGGAAGGTGGTGGTAATCCCGCTGTTAATTTCTCTTATTCTGATGCTTCCGGAACGGCTGGCAGAATCAAGAAAGTTCTCAAATATGAAAAGGGTGTTAAAGAATGAATAGTAATTTGGAGAGCCATTTTTTAAAGAAATTTCATTTAGGCTTACGTAGTCGAATTGACTTAATTCTATCTGGCTTTTTTGGATTAACTGACCGAGTTCAATCAGGGAGTTTTCATCTGAAAATTTTACTCTTACGGGAAGGATATTCATGAACATCCCAACAGACTTTTCAATATTCGGAAGATCCGTACCGGACCTGCCCGATAAAATTACGCCATAGGCTATCTCGTTTCGACCCGTAAGTTTACTAAGAACAATGGCCCAAAGTGATTGAAACAAAATGTTAAGGCTTACCTGATTTGTTTTTGCCAGCTCTCTTAAGTCATTGCTCGTTTCTTCATTTAATTCCATTGAAATGCTTTTTGAATCCTCTCGGTTTTGATATTGACCATCCCCTATTAGTGTGGGATAGTCAAAGCCCAAAAAATATTTATCCCAAAACCTTTCAATTTCAGAGCGATCCTTCTTCCTGGTCCATTTTAGATAGTCAAAAAAAGATGGAATTTTGTCGAAATCTATTTCTCTATTAGTTACGAGAAGATCATAAACCTTTAGAATCTGCTCCAGCACAATAGATGTTGACCATCCATCTATCAGGATATGGTGACATGACCAGATTAAAATGAATTGATTGTTTGCCAATTTGAATAGGGAAAACCGGAACACAGGCACTACATCAAGCTGTAATCCTTTTTTTTGATCACTTGATAAGTAATCCTCCACACAGCCATTCTTGTCTTTCTTTGATAATTGACTCAGATCTTTTTCCTCCCAATCATATGCCACCTTTTTATGTACCACTTGCATGGGTTTAGAGATATTTTTCCAATGAATCGAAGTCCTTAAAGCTTTATGGAGATCAATGACTTTTTCAATAGATTTTTTAAACAACGTATGATCAAGGTTTCCTTCGAGCATACATTTAACCTGGATGAATCCCTCATCATTTTTCTCCTTTAAATGATGCATTAGCAGGGCTTTCTGCAAGTAACTCAAAGGATGAATTTCTTCTACGTTGCTTTTGTCCATGGTTGGTGATCAATGCAAAATAGGAAGTTAAACGATTGAAAATTAAATAGCAATGGCTAAAAAATGAATAGACTTAAAAGGTATCTTTTTTGACAATATATGCCCTTCAAATCCAAATGTTAACAATAAAAAAATTATTGCGAGCTCAGTCGTAAGATCTACCCCTCAGGACGGAGCAGGATATTTCAAACCTCAAAAACATCTAGCTTCATTTTCAAACCTTACACTTCAACTCATGCTTAAATACCTGATTATTATTTTCCTGAGCCTTCTGATTTTCCAAAATACCTTTAGCCAAACCAGATCCAATGAAAGGATCAACTTTGATTGGAAATACAAACAAGGCACTATAGAGAATGCAAATCTTATGGATTTCAATGACGACAATTGGGGAACAGTCCAACTACCCCATGATGCATCCATCTATGGACCTTTCTATGAAGACAGCCTTAACAGTGACAGAAAAAACGGCTTTCGGCCCAGGCAGAAGGGTTGGTATCGCAAAGCTCTTGAAATTGACCTTCCTGAAGGAAATGAAAGAGTATTTCTGGAATTTGAGGGGATTTACCGCGATGCGCATATATTTTTTAACGAACAGGAAATTGCCCATCAACTAAATGGGTATGAAGGGTTTGAATTAGATATCACCCAATTGATCAGGCAGGGACAAAACCTCATTGCTGTCAGCTATGATAACTCCGACGTGGAAAGCTCAAGGTGGTACAATGGAGAAGGCATTTACCGGGATGTATGGCTGAAGACCAAAAATGCCGTACATGTCGCCTATCACGGAACTTATGTCACCACTCCTTTTGTTACAGATAATTCCGCGACCATATCGATACAAACCGAGATCATCAATGATACAGATGAAGAAAAGGAAGTCACCTTAATTTCTACTATCATTTCACCGGAAGGGAAAGAGGTGGGTGAAATTAAAAGCATTGTCCCACAGTCACCCGGCGAAACTTATTTTTTTAATCAGTCAATTGATATTTCAAATCCGGAAATCTGGGGGCTTGAGGATCCCAATCTTTATCAATTGCGCAGCTCCGTTTTAGTGAATGATGAGGTAGTCGATGAATACGAAACTCCGTTTGGTATCCGGACCATCCGTTTTGACAGCAACAAAGGTTTATTGCTCAACGGCGAAAAAGTGCTGGCAAAAGGAGTGAATATCCATCACGACCTTGGACCGCTTGGCGCTGCCGCTTTTGAACGTGGATTTGAAAGAAGGCTGGAAGGCCTAAAGAAATTGGGATGCAATGCCATTCGCCTGGCTCACAATCCTCATGACGAATTTATCCTCGACTGGTGCGATCAAAATGGCATGTTGGTTTTTGACGAAGCCTTTGACAAATGGGATGACCAGTTTTTTGGCGAGGGGAATGCTTTTGAAGATCACTGGCGATCCAGCCTGGAAGCTTTTATCAAAAGAGATAGAAACCATCCATCGGTATTTCTTTGGAGTGTTGGAAATGAAACCCGTCAACAGAGAGATCCTAAAGCAGATTTTGGTATTCCCATGATGAAGGAAATGGCCGATTTTGTTCACAAACTGGAACCCTCAAGGAGTGTAACCTGCGGACTTCATCCATCCCGCAAAAGCGGGGCATATCGCACGGAAAACTATTACCGGGAAGGGCCTCCGGAAATGGAGTTTTACATGGATGTAGTCAGTACCAACTACCGGGAAGAATTCTGGCCGGTTGACCGTGCGAATTATCCTCAACTGACATTCATTTTGAGCGAAGCCCAGGTAGGGAACCTCGGCAATGAATGGTTCAATTTCAACCATGATTATGGAGTGGGGCTCTTTTATTGGGGTGGTACAGACTACATCGGTGAGTCATTCGGCTGGCCGGCAAAAGGGTGGCCCAACGGGATCATTGACTGGAATGATCACTGGAAGCCCTTCAGTTACTACATTCAAAGCTTGTACAGTGAAGAACCAATGGTTCATATCACGGCATACGATCCGGCAGAAGAAACGCAGAAATACTGGAATGAGGTAAATCTCAGGTTTCAGCCCATGTTTTCCCACTGGAACTGGGAAGGAAAAGACTCAGTTCGTTTGATCACATTTACCAACACACAGGAAGTAGAATTGCTGTTAAATGGAAGATCACTTGGTGTCAAAAAAGTGCCGGAAGAATACTACACAAAAGATATCCAATCCTATTCTGCTGATGAATACGATCCCGACAATCCCATCAATACAGGGCCTGAGATCCATAAAAAACTGGAATGGGTCATTCCCTACGAATCAGGAAAAATCACCGCTATCGCCAGGATAGATGGGAAAGAAGTAGCTAGTCATCAACTCAAAACGGCCGGCAAGCCCCATCAACTAATCCTGGAACCTGACAGAAACGTTTTAGCTGCTGACGGCCTTGATTTATCTTACATCACTGTTAAAGCTGTGGATAAAAATGGAATTTTAATTCCCGATGCTTCAAATGAAATTCAATTTGAAGTAAAAGGCAGTGGGATTAATGCAGGAGTAGGAAATGCCGATGTGATCAGCCATGAACCTTTCCAGGCAGATCAAAGGAAACTTTTCCAGGGAAAGGCTTTGTTAATAGTCTGTTCACGAAGGCAAGCAGGTGAAATAACTGTTACTGCTAAATCTAAAGGGTTAAAAAGCACCAAGGTAATTTTGAAGGTTGAAGATAAATAATGTGCTGATTTTATTTTCATAATCATACTTGAAAAAAGTATCATAAATAGTAGTGAATAAAACCTAAAATTTTTCCCTCCCCTTTTCAAAAAAAATATTCATATTAGTAAAAAGTGAAAAGATAGCTCCTGTTCCCGGTTCCGCAACAAATCACTAGCAAGCATCAAGTAGTGCCTGTCTGGTGATTTCGATGTGGTGAACTTTTCTCCTATACCATATAGTTAGAGACACATTCAAAACCTAAACTTTTGGCCAAGGGTAAACGATTTAAGAAGTTCATCATCCGGGCAAAGATCGAATCCCGGAGGAGGCCGATCCTCAGCAGCCCTGGAAAGGATCTCCCTGCTGGTATTGTGGTTTTCCTGGTGGCACTTCCGCTATGTCTTGGAATTGCGCTGGCTTGCGGAGCTCCACTGATTTCAGGTTTGATCTCGGGAATTATCGGCGGTATCCTCATTGGTAGTATCAGTCAGTCGGATGTGAGTGTAAGCGGACCAGCCGCCAGCCTGAGCGCCGTGGTATTCGTTGCTATTCAAAGGCTTGGAAGCTTTGATGTTTTCCTCCTCGCCTTACTGATCGGAGGAGTCATCCAACTTATGATAGGACTTCTGAGGGCCGGTTTTATCGCCGACTATATGCCCACAAGTATCATCAAAGGTTTGCTGGCAGCCATAGGTTTGATCCTTATTTTCTCACAGATCCCCTATGCATTGGGAATTACAAAGAATAGCCGGATCATGGACTATTCCAGGGAATTTATCCTCGTAACTCCCGATATTTCCAAGTTTATGGAGATATTATCACCGGGCCCAATCATTTTGTCATTTATCTCACTAAGCCTTCTCATTTTCTGGAATAAAACATTTTTGAGAAGAATTAAATTCCCTCCTCCATTTCTGACAGTCGTCATATTGGGTGTCGTCATCAATCAATTCTGGAAGTACTTTGTTCCTTCTCTATATCTGGACAGCACGCAACTGGTGAACATCCCCAACATAGAAGATGTATCTTCCATCCTCACATTTCCTGATTTCAGCTCCATTGGAAATATCCAGGTCTGGACCTATGGCCTAAGTATCGCTTTGATTGCTTCGATTGCCACCCTTCTTGCCATTGAAGCGGCAGACAATCTTGATCACCATAAACGAAGAAGCCCGCCCAACCGGGAATTGGTCGCCCAGGGCATTGGGAACACGTTGGCCGGATTAATAGGCGGAATTCCCATCACTTCGGTCATTGTGAGAAGTTCCGTTAATATTGAAGTGGGAGCTGAGACCAAACTCTCGACGATTGTTCATGGCACATTATTACTGGCCAGCGTACTTGTGCTCAGCCCTCTAATGAATCAGATCCCCTTAGCGTGTCTCTCTTCAATACTCCTTGTTGTAGGATACAAATTGGCTTCATACTCTGTATTTAAAAATTTATATGCTAAAGGTTGGGAACAATTTATTCCTTTTGTGATCACCACTGTTGGGATCCTTGTCACGGATGTATTGATTGGTGTACTAATCGGAACCTTTGCTAGCTTATTCTTTTTGCTTCGAAGTAATTTTTATAACCCCTTCACCATCGAAAATAAACACGATGGAAAGAAAAAGGAATTCCTTCTAGAACTATCTAATGAAGTATCATTCCTCAATAAACCGGCGATCAAGAATTTCCTGTGGAGTCTTCCCAAGCGATCCAAGGTTGTGATCGACGCTACATTTACCACCTATGTAGAACGCGATGTCATTGAGATCCTGAATAATTTTCAAAATACCTACGCACAGGAGCATGGGATCGACGTTGTAATCGTTGGACTAAGGGATAACTACAATCCTGTTAATCAGCTGAACCTGGTTAGAAGTGCAACTCCTGCTGAACGGGATTTCAATTCTCCTCAGGAGATCCTGGATTATCTGGCAGAAGGTAATCAACGATATGTGGATGGGAACCTGATCTCCAGAAGGCTGCGAAACAAGGAGCTGATGGATTTTCCATTGGCAGCTATTATCAATTGCATCGATATGCGAGAGCCTTTGAATATGCTAATGAATACAAGTATTGGTGATATCATTCCTTTACGAGCCGCTGGAAATCTTGTGAGCGACCACCTGATCTACAGCACAGAAGTAGCCTGTAAAAAGCAGGGCGTCAGGCTGATCCTCCTAATGGGAAATTCCAAAAACTCCTTTGTCAAAGAAGCTCTTGAATGTCATCTTTCGTGTAAAAGCTCCTATTTAAGACCCTTGCTTCAACCTGCGCTTTGTTCCGAAAAATTCACTCATGAAAAACTAAAAAATGAGGACATCAACGTACTTGTTGATGAAATTACGCTGTGGAATCTGGATGAATCCAAACAAAGAATTGTCGGGAAAAATGAATATATCCGTGAGCGGATTTGCCAGGGAAATTTAGGATTGAGCACAGCATTTTTTAATCGAAAAACGGGTAAGATAGATTTTACTCCTTTGTATCGGCCGGCGTAGGGAATCCAATAATCCAGCAGGACATTAAAGGACAGTTTGATAAAGGAATTTTGCTTTATTTAACTAATTGTGTTTATGGGATGTTGAAATGGTGCGCTTCATAAATGTAATTTCACATGATCAATCGCATGTGATTATCTATCAATGTAGACACAGGCCTGATAGGGAAAAAAACACAATTGTCATAAATTTTAGGCATGAATAGCTTGGAGAATCGCCCTTTCAGTAATCTTTCCAATACGGTTCTGACTTTGACAAAAGAAGTCTCGGAACGCCTTCCTGACCAGATAGATGGAATAAGCAGTTCGAAAAAATACAAAGATGCTGATGACAAAAAGATCTGGAATGATTTCAATGATGGCAACGAAGCTGCTTTTATTCATGTTTATGTCAAATATTTTGGCGAGCTCCTGAACTTCGGCTTCCAGTTTACCAGGGATAAAAACCTTATCGAAGACATCATTCAAAACCTGTTTATCCACTTGCGAAATAAAAGACCATCTCTCCCAAAACTCAAGTCATCCATTCGCCTTTATTTATTCCAATGTCTGAAAAGACGGTTTCTGGACCACCAAAAAACCAATCGTTATGTATTGAATGGAAAAAACTGCTCTGATACGGTTTTTGAGGTATTGCTTGCGAAAGATACCCATATGATTGATGATCAAAACCACCAGGAAAGGGTTGAAAAACTGAGAAAATCGATAGAAAAGCTGAATATTAAACAACGGGAAATCATCTACTATTTTTATTACAAGGATTTTACCTATGAAGAGATCAAAATCATGATGGGCTTCAGCAATGTCAAATCTGTGCGTAACCTTGTCTATAAAACTGTTGGCGCTTTAAGAAAGCTGATTGTTTCGCTGGTTATTTTATTTTTTTTCTGTTAGTAAAAAACTTATGTGATAGCGAAGAAGCTAGCGAAAGAAAAGGGGGATAAATCGATACAAATTTTTTATTAAAAAACATGATTTTCCATCACTTTCACAATTCATTCCCAAATCCATTAGTTGCATTACAAAAATGAAAATTTTCTTATAAAAAACTGATGTCATTCCGGCTACCCTGTCGTCTATGTGAAAACGGATAGCTGTGAAATACGATAAATACTCAATTGAGGATTTTCTAACAGATAAGGAATTTGTTAACTGGGTAAAAAACCCTAGTGATGAGAGCACATTATTCTGGACTCGATGGATCAAAGAACATGAACATAAGAAACCGGTTATCATAGAAGCCATTCATATCATTCGGTCCATCAGATTCAGGGAAGAGAATGTAAGCCCTGACCAGCTGGTAGCCAATCTCGATCGCATTATTTCTGCCAAACAAAATGATTCCGGCTTTCTTCGGATAAAGAAAAATACTGAGCATAAATTATTTCACAATCGACTCTACTGGATAGCCGCTTCATTTGCATTGATTATTTCTGCCACTATCATCACTTTGATTTTCAATCCTCTTGACAACACCGAAATTATAACTGAAAACAACACAATTGTCAAACAAAATCCGCAAGGACAAAAATCTACCTTCCTCCTGCCAGATAGCACGGTGGTCTCCTTAAATGCCGAAAGTACCTTGTCGTATCCTGAAAACTTTGCTGGCGATACCAGGGAAGTAACATTAGAAGGAGAAGCTTTTTTCAATGTGCATAGAAATATACATAAGCCGTTTGTTGTTACCTCAGGTAGCCTTTCCACCCGGGCGCTTGGTACATCTTTTAATGTTAAAGCATTTAAAAACGACGAAACCATCAGTGTATCACTCAATACCGGAAAAGTGGTGATAGAAAATGGGCAGCCGGCTGATAAAATATACCTCGAACCCGGAGAAAAATTCATCTATAATATTCACAATAAAGAAAACAAAAAAATAAGATTTGATCCTCGCGATGACCTGGCATGGAAAGAGGGCATACTCTATTTCAGGCAATCAGATTTGGCTGAATTCGTCTCCCGTATCGAAAGATGGTACGGTGTAAATGTGATGGTCATTGGCGCTCCCAAAAAAGATTGGAAAATCAACGGGAGATTTGAAAACGAAAGTTTACGCAACGTACTGGAAAGCCTCAGCTTTGCCCGTCAAATCAATTATGAAATGAAGGACAAAAATGTGGTAATATTTTTTAACTAAAATCCTACAGCTATGAAAATGATTACATGAAAAAAATGACCGGAGACCAAGAGCCTCCGGACACTCAATCTTTTGCATGATCAGTTGGCGCTTTCCATGCAAAAAGATTTAGCATTTCGACAATTTTCTCAATTATCAAAACATGTTAAAAGTATGAAAAAAAAGATACTACGGCAATTTATTATGCTGACCAAGTTTACACTATATGGCGTAATGATGCAGGTTCTGTTCATGGGCGTTTTGATGGCTTATAATAGCGAAGCCCAAAGAAACAGAAGCGTGAATGATATTTCCATCAATATTAGTTTAGATGATGCACCTCTTTACGAGGTTTTCAATACCATAGAAGCCAAAACAAATTTGAGCTTTTTATACGACGAAAATATTATCGATAAATGGCAAAAAGTCTCCATTCACCAAGGACAAGCTACGGTAAAGGATGTTTTGCTCGATATATCGAAACAGGCTGATTTAAAGTTTAAGCAAATCAATGAATCGATCAATGTCAGTAAGAAAACCGGTAAACTGTTTTCCAATGAAAAAGACATTGAGATTTATCTGCAGGATATCACCGTTACCGGAAAGGTAACTTCCTCTGAAGATGGAGAGGGACTACCAGGAGTGAACGTGGTCGTCCAAGGTACCTCCGCCGGAACTGTGACTGACTTTGATGGGAATTATTCCATATCCGTGCCTGCTCAAGAGGGGATATTGGTTTATAGCTCAATCGGGTTTGTCACAGAAGAAATAGAAGTCGGAAACCGGTCTGTCATCGATATTGCAATGATACCTGATATTACCGCACTTTCAGAAGTGGTAGTCGTAGGTTATGGTACAGTTAAAAGAAGTGATATTACCGGGGCCCTTTCCAGTATTTCTTCGGAAGTCATTGAAGAAAGACCGGTACAAAACGCACTTGACGCCCTACAGGGAAAAGCTGCGGGAATCAATATTACCTCAAATATTCGCCCGGGTGAACTTCCCATTATTAACATTCGTGGGAACAGATCGTTTGGCGAATTGGGGGCTACAAATCAACCCCTTTATGTGATCGACGGAATTCCTATTTCTACCACCTTGGGTGTCAATTCCTTTTCGATCAATGACCTCAACCCCAATGACATATCGTCGATAGAAGTGCTGAAAGATGCTTCCGCAACTGCCATTTATGGTTCTCGGGGAGCGAATGGTGTTGTACTTATCACGACAAAAAAAGGGAAAGATGGAAGGCTTTCTGTGGGATACAACGGATCTGTTTCATTTGATCAATACAAGCCCCTGACCGATTGGATGAATGGTGGACAGTACATCGACCGGTGGAGACAAAGTTTAATGAACGGAGGGCTTTATAGTACGGCCCAGTTTACAGACCTCAATACACCGGTTGTACCTGGCTATCCTGATCCCAATGAAGATGTTACCAGGATGGGTCTGGCGCAGGACCAAGTGGCAATGGAGTCTGTACTGATGGGCTATGAATGGGAAGATGAGATAGGAGGAACTGTTCGAATGAGACCTACGACTGCAGAAGAGCAGGCAATGGGTTGGCCGGCGCAGGTCCCCGTTTATAATTCAGACAATATCAGGAGTTATGATTGGGGGGATGCCGCCCTACGACAAGGGATTACCCAAAACCACCAGCTTTCGCTTAGCGCAGGAACAGATAACTCAAGTCTGTACATGTCTTTGGGGTATTTTGACCAAAAAGGTGTACAGCAAGACCAGGACTATGAGCGGTATTCCATCAATATCAATGGTGACATTACACCCACCAAATGGTTTACCCTTGGTACTTCCCTGATAGGTGCATTTTCGCTTCAGAATTTTGGGGTTTTGCCACCCAATTCCTCCAATACAGGCCCGAAAGATCTCTATTCCAGGGCACTTGACCAATTTCCCTACGCCCTCCCTCAGGACGAAGAAGGAAACTGGATCCGTAATGCAGGTGGCAACTTAAACCTTTGGAATCCTCTGATCGACATTGACCAGGTTCTGAATGAAAGGCGTTCTACATCCATACTTTCCAGTACCTATGCAGAGGTAAAATTCACTCCGTGGTTGAAATATCGCCTGAACCTTGGGGTTCAGTACCGTAACTGGAGAAATGGTTCGTGGACCGGACCAGATGCTACCAACCACTTAACCAACCGGCCCAATACTGCCGCTTATGACACAGAAGAAAACTTCTCGTGGGTAGCCGAAAACCTCCTTTATATTGACCATAACTTTGGGGACATCCACAATATCGGTGTGACCCTTATGCAGTCTTCTCAGCACTCCAGACGTGAAGATATCGATGCCAGAGTGTCAGGAACGATCTACGATATCAGCTTGTGGTATGATTTAGCCTCTAATACAAATGGTAGACCTGACGGATATGGAACCGGTTTTACGGAAAATTCTTTGATGTCGTACATGGCCCGTATCAATTATACCCTAATGGACAAGTATTTATTCACTGCTACCGGACGATGGGATGGAGCGTCAGTCCTCGCCCCGGAACATAAATGGGATTTTTTCCCATCCTTTGCCGTAGCCTGGAAATTGCATGATGAAGCATTTTTATCCAGTGTTTCCTGGATTGACCAGCTAAAACCGCGTTTCGGATATGGCGTGACCGGAAACTCAGCTGTACCTCCGTACACTACCTCTGGCCCGCTTAGCAGAAACCCATATGCTTTCGGCTCAAATGCTGCTATTGGCTATCTGCCACAACTCGTGCAAAACCCGGAACTTGGATGGGAACAAACAGCGCAGTGGAACCTAGGTGTCGATTTTGCATTTCTCAATAGTCGAATCATGGGTTCTGTCGAAGTTTACCAACAAAATACTTCCGACCTCATCATGAGGAAAACGCTTCCTGCGGTATCAGGATATGTTGAGAAATATGAAAACATAGGTAAAACCAAAAATAAAGGTGTGGAAGTAACTATTTCTGCTGTTGCCATCGATAAACCGGATTTCACCTGGACTATCGATGCGAACTGGGCACATAACAAAGAGGAAATTGTCGAGCTGATCAACGGCGAGGAAGATATGCTTGCCCAACGTTTATTCATAGGCCATCCTATCCAGGTATTTTACCAGTTTGATAATGATGGCATCTGGCAAAACACCGAGGAAGACCTGGAGGAAATGGCTTTGTACAATGAAAACGGGCACAACTTCTACCCAGGTACAATCAAAGTAGTGGACCAGATTACCGTTGACACCAACGGCGATGAAATCCCGGACGAAAAAGATTACCGGATCGATGCAGATGATATGGTGATCAGAGGATCAAGTGTACCTAAATGGACAGGAGGTATTACCAACACCTTCCGATATAGAAACTGGACATTGAGCGCATTTATTTATGCAAGGGTTGGGCAAACCTATTTCGGAGGCTATCCCAACTCTTACGGTGGTGCATGGCCTAATGGACGAGTAGAAAATGATATGTGGGACTGGAATAATCCAGATGGAAAATATCCAATGCCAAATTTTGGCAATGTGGAAAACATCACAGCAGCCATGCAGTATCGCAGTGGTTCGTTTGCAACAGTACGGGACATTTCACTCTCCTACAGGTTTCCTGGTGACTGGATTGACAGGATCAACATGAGTGATTTTCAACTGAAGTTCCAGGTGATCAATCCATTCATTTTCGGAGGAGAAACCGTAAAATTGGGAATCAATCCTGATGATATTACCAACTGGAATATTGCTTCAGGCAATACGGCTCCGCTAGGTGGGATGAACAACAACACAATCCTACCACTAAGTTTTGTCATAGGTGTAAAAGCCAGTTTTTAAACCATTAAAAGAATAAAATGATGAAAAAATATATTGTATCATTAATGATCCTGGCTTCACTTTTCTCATGCCAGGACTTTCTTGAAGAAGAGCAGGTTTCTTCCCTTACACAAAACTACTACAACAACGAGGGAGGACTTGATGCGCTGATAAAGGGACTTTACGTCTATGCGAGGGTGAAACACGAATGGGATGTTAATGGGGCAAGGTTGGTAGAAGCAGAAACCGATGCCTACATGACAACTGCCCAGGACTGGTCACGAGTCACAAACGCGACATATGGATCGGATGTAAGTAGTGTGGCAGGTAACGTCAATAACTTCCTTGGCTCTGCCAACTCAAATTATGCTCCTATGGGTGCTTATCCGCACATCAACAACTGTAATATTGCTTTGGATCAGATAGATAATGTAGCGCCGGGCCGGTTTGGAACCGATGAAGAATTCAAAAACCAACGAAAAGCAGAAGTGCTGTTTTTGAGATCATGGGCATATTACCTGGTTTCCAATCAATTGGGTGATGTTCCACTTTTACTGGAACCACGACGCACCGATGAGGGCATTTATTATTATCCAAAAACAAGCCTGGAAGAAGTTTATAACCAAATTATTTCAGATGTACGATTTGCCTACGAAAATCTTCCGGAAAGCCAGAGCGACAGGGGTCGTATCACCAAGTGGGCGGCTGGTCATTTCCTGTCAAAACTTTACCTGAATCGTGCTCAGGCAGCTGATTTCCAAAACAGCAGTGAGGAACACCAGAGGATGCTGTACAAAGGTAGTGTTGGTACCGACCTGGATTCTGTCATTTTCTACTCTTCGGAGGTCATTGCCGGAGTTGGAGGGTTGGCACCGGACTACTGGACATTGTTTAACCCATCGGTTTCAGAAACTGACCCTCATCCCGAGGTGTTGTGGGCAGCACAATTTGATACCAATCTTGGCCTGAACGGTCGCTTTGGGGGGAACCGATCATGTAATTACCACACAGGTAACTACACCGATCAGACGGGTGTCACTCGCGCCATGGCATATGGACGACCATTTGCCAGGTTCAAGGCTACCGACTGGGGTTACGACAATTACAATGATAAAATAAATGACTCGCGCTTTTACAAAACTTTCCAGTCAGAATACATCAGCAATATGCCCACCGCTACCAGCACCTCCTATACCTGGAGTGAAAGCGCTGCCGCGTGGTGGAATGCCAATAAACCTGCAGATGAACCGGAAGTGGCTGCTGGTGAAAAGAGAATCAAGCCGGGAGAACGGGCTCTTATTTTCCTGGAAAACAGTATGGAAGATGCCCTGGATTCAGCCATGGTCATGAGTCTTCCTTACCAGTTTATGGTGCGCTGGGTGGTTTCAGCAGAAACCGGCAATTATTACTACCGGCTTTTCATTGATGGCTCCAGCATGGGCCTTGCCACAACAAGAACTGCTCCATACCTGTCTTCCAACAAATATGTTGACCCAAGCAGGGGTGGAAGCACAGACGAAGCTAACTTCAATAGCGAAGCTGGAACACGAGACGCCATCCTGATGCGCCTGGCGGAAACCTACCTGATCAGGGCGGAAGCTTATGGCCGCACCGGACAGTACGGACTGGCTGTGGATGATATCAACGTTCTTCGACAACGAGCCTCCTACAAAGGTGGTGAAAACCGTCCCGATGTATTGGTTGAATGGGAACCCGATGCAGAATCACTTCCTGATGCCGAAAAAGTTCCACCCTATACTGTTGGCGGGGATACTTATAGTGAAATAATGGTAACGGAAAACCATTTTACTCCCGGAACCCCCGAAGCAGATGCAGAAGATTATATTCCAAATTTGTCGAAGGAAGAAATGTTCATCCATTTTATTTACAATGAAATGGCGCGTGAGCATTTATCCGAAGGTATTGGATGGGACGCTCAGCACAATGCCGGGATCCTGTATGAAAGGATCATCTACCACAACCAAATGGCGTCTGACATGGCAGGACTTTGGCCGGTAGCGACCAATATCGACAATGGCAACGGACAGGATGGAAACGGTAAGGGACAAATGCAACCGCACCACACCTTCCGACCATGGCCGGATGCATATCTTTCATTACTAACAGATGAAAACGGTACTCCGATTGACACGGAGACAAGAGCAGCATATCAAAATCCTGGTTATTAAAAAGTGTATAGTATTTAGATTTAAAAGCCACCTCGAGGAATTGGGGTGGCTTTTTTATTGAGTAGTCGACGTTGGCGAGTACAATGAAATAATTCACTATGACCCATTGTCTTCCACGAATCGCAGCATTTCACTTAATTCTAATCCTTTTTACACCAAAATTCCAAAACCATGCTCATCCTCTGAAAAAGGTTGCGCAACAAACGACCGGAGGTTGCTTTACCTCCACCCAAAGGTAAAGCAAGGTTTGACCCGAGGTAAAGCAAGGTTTGGTACATTGGCTATTATTAAATAAAAAATCAAAAAAGTCAGGTTCTAAAATCTTACCCTTGCTGCCAATCAGTGTCTTGAAATTCGATTGAATATGTTAATTTAACAGCAATCCGTTTCCACGCTAATAACACTATATGAGCAGGACTATTCATAAAAATTTGATATTGCTATTTTTTGGGGGATTATTTGCTCTGGTCATTTCATGTAGTCCAACGGATTCCTCTTTGTCCGAAGCTCAGCGCATGCTTGATTCTGTTAAAAACGTATTTGCACCAGACAAAAGAACTGCCATTTTTGACATTGCCCTAATGAAGGACGGTGATTCTGTTGCTTTATATGGGGAAACTAATCTTCCCAATGTTGAAGCTGATCTGCTTAAATCGCTCCATGAAATTAATATCAAGTCAAAAAGTGAAATCGAAATATTGCCTGAGAACCAACTTGGTGAAAAAATATATGCCCTGGTGAACAATTCGGTATGCAACCTGAGAAGTGAACCGGGGCATTCGGCGGAGCTGGTATCTCAAGCTCTCCTGGGTACTCCTTTAAAAGTATACAAGCAAAAAAGTGGTTGGTACCTGATACAAACGCCCGATCACTACATCGCCTGGGTAGACAGTGGTGGCATTCACCTGGTGGATCATGCACAGCTGTGGGCATTCAAGTCATCCTCTAAAGTGATCTACCTGGAGCCATACGGTCATGCCTATGATTCAGCAAATATTGACACGCCGGTTTCGGACCTCGTCGCCGGAAATATTGTGCAATTATTGGATTCAACCCGTCTTTACTATCGAACAAAATTCCCTGATGGAAGGACGGCGCTCATCAAAAAGGAGGAAGCCATGCTATTCGATCATTGGCTCACCGACTTTCGTGTGACCGGAGACGATCTGGTCAAAACTGCTATGCAAATGACAGGTATTCCGTACTTGTGGGGAGGCACTTCTTCGAAAGGCGTTGATTGCTCGGGTTTTACCAAAATGGTTTACTTTATGAATGGCTTTGTCATACCCCGTGATGCCAGTCAGCAGATAGAGGAAGGGAAGATCATAGACGACACCCGTCAATTTGAAAAGCTGAAAAAAGGAGATCTGCTATTCTTTGGCAGACCTGAAACGGACACAACTGAGGAAAAAGTTGTTCATGTTGGTATGTGGGTAGGAAACAACCGGTTCATCCATGCTTCGGGCAATGTACACATAAGCAGCATGGATCCTGCCGATGAGCTTTACGATGAGTATAATTACAACCGTTACCTGCGCTCGACCAGGATTCTCAATCAAAATAAAACCTCAGGGGTATTGGATCTGAAGGAGGAGGATTTTTATTAAATTATTCACGGGAATTTAGCGAAATGCAAAGTCTACGCATAAGGTACTGGTATATTTTAGGTTGCAGGATCATTCTCCTTTAAAGTAAAGATCACTAAAAAAGAGAAAGTATTCCCGGATCCCGTTCCGGGATCTTTTGGAAATATATTACCAGGCACATGAAAGACAATGTTTTTTTCGATCCCTCTGATATTTAATAAAACCTTTCAATTAGCTGGAGATCCCGGCACAAGGCCGGGAATAGCCGCTGTTACTGTGTTGAAAGAATTTTTCGATGACGTTATGGGTGAATGTGGTTTTTCACAGGAAGTTGCCTTCAATTGTGTATCCATTTAATCAAATCAATCATGCCTGTCCTGACATTCATCCTGAGAGGTTCAAGGCAAATCCAATCATCCCAAAATCCAAAGAATCCCAATTCAGACATTCTTTTTGTCAGAATTAGGATTTATCAGATGAATAGATTTTTGGATTCCTTTTATTTAAAGGATGTCTCAAACGTTTTACTTCCAAACTTTGGGATCCAAAATTGAGCAATAATCCCTTGTCTAATTTGTATGCCACCAGGTAATTTAATCCCTGAGCTAAATGTACATCTTCCAGTGTTACCAATGCTTTAAGTTCCACCAAAAAATCAACTCTTCTCGTTCCGATATCTTCTCCTTCATAAAAAATTGGCATTTCCTGCTCACGAGTAAATTCCAGGTGTGCATTTCGGAATTCTATTGCCAGAGCTCGCTGATAGATTACCTCCTGAAAGCCATTGCCTAAAGTAGAGTGCACTTTCATGGCACATCCGATTATTCTGTAGGTGAGATCATCTTTAATTTCTTCATTCATAATAAAAAAAGATTGACGTCAAATATATAAAAATCCAATCATCCCAAAATCTAAAGAATCTCAATTCAGACATTCTTTTTATCAGAATTAGGGCTTATCGGATGAATGGATTTTTGGATTCCTTTTGTTTGGTGGGTATCTGATTGCTTGGTTCAGCTTTTTTAATCCAAAGACCAAGATGAATATCATTGTATAATTATTATTGGAAATTAATACCTTTAGGCTGGACTATCTGAACAAAATACGCAAAGTATGAAATACATCCTTTACCTTTTTATTCTACTACTGTTGAATTGTGCCTCTCCTAAAGAAGAAGTACCGGTTTCATTCAGCATCATCCCTCAACCCGATTCGGTGGTTACACATGGAGGAAGTTTTGAACTGGATGAACAAATTGAAATTGCAGCGAGTTCTGAAGATGCCCAAAAGGTGGCGCAATTTCTCCAGGAATTTTTAACTGTCAATGAATTCAATTCGTCGCTACTCGCCGAAGCTGATTCGGAAGGCGATATCTTCCTGGAAATATCCCCGGAATCAAATATCCCTAAAGAAGGATATCAAATGGTTATTGGTGACTCAGGAGTAAAAATCCTGGCCTCATCCGGCGCCGGGCTATTTTATGGCATTCAATCTTTCATGCAGATCGTTCAAACTGCTGGAAACACCCTTCCACTGGCAGAGATCATTGACCAACCTAGATTTTCCTACCGCGGTATGCACCTCGACGTGGGCCGCCACATGTTCCCGGTGGACTTCATCAAGAAATACATCGATATGATGGCGCATTTCAAATACAATACCTTTCACTGGCATTTGACCGAAGACCAGGGTTGGAGGATCGAGATCAAGCAATACCCGAAGCTGCAGGAGGTAGCTGCCTACAGAAATGAGACAGTTGTGGGCCACGCCAGTACAAGCACAAGAGACTCTGCCAAATACGATGGCAAGCGTTACGGTGGATATTACACACAGGAAGAAGCAAAAGAAGTAGTTGCTTACGCCACAGAGCGATTTATCACCGTCATCCCGGAGATTGAGTTACCGGGTCATTCAAAAGCAGCCCTCACGGCATATCCAGACTTGGGCTGCACAAATGGCCCATACGAAACAGCTAAAACCTGGGGTGTTTTTGAAGATATTTATTGTGCTGGAAAAGAGGAGACTTTTGAATTTCTGGAAAATGTATTTGATGAAGTGCTTCCGCTTTTTCCTTCTAATTATGTGCATATTGGTGGTGATGAGGCTCCTAAAACCCAATGGGAAAAATGTCCGCATTGCCAGAAACGTATGAGTGAAGAAGGACTTGCTGATGAACACGAATTGCAGAGCTATTTTGTCCAACGAATGGAAAAATACCTTAACAATAAGGGTAAGACCATTATCGGCTGGGACGAAATCCTGGAAGGGGGCTTAGCTCCAAATGCTGTGGTGATGAGCTGGAGAGGCGAAGAAGGCGGCATTGAAGCTGCCAAGCAAAACCACGATGTGATCATGACCCCAGTAGACTGGTGCTACCTGGATTATTATCAGGCCGATCCTAAGACTGAACCTTTGGCCATCGGAGGTATGACAACAGTTGAAGAAGTCTATTCATACGAACCTATCCCCTCACAACTTTCTACCGAAGAAGCTAAACACATCCTGGGTGCTCAATGCAACTTGTGGACAGAGTACATCACAACCAGTGATTATGCAGAATACATGGTCTATCCAAGGGCCATTGCCATGTCCGAAGTACTCTGGTCTCCCAAGGGAACGAAGAATTATGAAGGTTTTATTGACCGAATCAATGACATCCAACCTCTTTTAGATGAGTGGGACGTCAATTATGCTAAACACATTTTTAAAGAAGAAGAATAGTTAGATGGTTTTTGTTCCCATAATTATAGGCATTATTGCGCTTATCCTGCTCGTAACGGTAGTCAAGCTGGATACTTTTATTTCCTTCATGTTGGTTTGCATCTTTATGGGTGTTGCAGGAGGATTGTCGATGGATGAAACGGTATCTGCCATCCAAACAGGAATTGGCAATACATTAGGTTTTTTAGTGATCATCCTGGGCTTTGGAGCCATGCTGGGAAAGCTGGTGGCCGAAAGTGGAGCCGCCAATAAGATCACCAACAGCCTGGTCAAACGATTTGGAATGAAAAACATCCAGTTTTCATTGATTGTAACAGGGTTCATCGTCGGTATTCCGATGTTTTATACGGTTGGGTTTGTCATATTGGTACCCTTGGTAATTGCGATTGCTTATCAAACCAAGCTTCCTCTCCTTTATGTCGGTTTGCCCATGCTGGCATCACTCTCTGTCACACATGGATTTTTGCCTCCCCATCCTGCCCCTACTGCCATCGCCGATATGTACGAAGCCGATCTGGGTCTTACACTGATCTATGGTATCATTGCCGGCATTCCGGCAATCATAGCCGCTAAATTCCTTTTGTCAAGAACAATGAAAAGAATCAAACCTACGCTCCTCAAGGAATATGTGGTCGAAACAGATGAAAACATTCAGACACCGCCTCTTCTAACCTGCCTTGTGATCGCACTTTTACCTGTTTTGCTGATAGGAGGATCTTCCCTCCTGAAGGTTTTGGTTGGAGAAAATATCATCATTGATTCCGTTGGAAATCCTGCTATTGCCATGCTCCTTTCTGTTCTGGCGGCTGTTTACTTCCTTGGTATCAAAACTGGCAGAAGCATGGTTGAAGTAATGAAAATTTTGTCATCTGCTATCTCCAGTGTCGCCGTTGTGTTGCTTATCATCGCGGGAGCCGGTGCTTTTAAGGAGATCATGGTTGAAACGAAGATAAGTGATCAGTTGGGTGTCGTTCTGGGGAACCTGGGTTTGTCACCTCTCATCTTAGCGTGGCTGGTTGCCGCGCTTATCCGGGTTAGTGTAGGTTCGGCAACGGTTGCGGCATTGACTGCGGCAGGGATCATGTTGCCCATGGTGGGCCAATCAGGTGTTTCACCGGAATTACTGGTATTGGCTACCGGTGCGGGAAGCATTACATTTTCACATATCAATGACGGTGGATTCTGGCTTTTTAAAGAATATTTCAATGTCTCCGTAAAGGAAACATTGCTCTCCTGGACATTGATGGAAACAACAGTTTCTGTCGTTGGTTTGATTGGAGTATTGTTACTAAACTTATTTGTATAAACACATGCGACTGGAAGAAAAGATCAAAGAACTAGGCTTACATTTACCTCCCCCTCCGCCTCCGGGAGGTGTTTACAAGCCAGTTATCATAATTGACAAGATGATGTATGTCTCTGGCCAGGGACCTGTAAAAAGTGACGGAAGCCTGATCAAAGGAAAATTAGGACTTGATTTTGGTATTAAAGAAGGTTACGAAGCAGCAAGACAGGTCGGTTTAACCATGCTTTCCACAATGAAAGATCAGATTGGAGACTTGAACAAAGTCAAGCGATTGGTTAAGACGCTTGGAATGGTTAACAGTCAGCCGGATTTTTACGACCATCCGAAAGTGATCAATGGATTCAGCGAGTTAATGGTAGAACTTCTGGGAGATGACCTTGGGAAAGGAGCAAGAAGCGCTGTGGGCATGATCCTTCCCGGAAACATTGCTGTCGAAATCGAGGCTATATTTGAAATGTATTGAAAATGAAAAATTGGTTTGAGGTAGAAAATACAGATGAATTACTTTCTCCTGCTCTTTTGTTTTATCCGGAGAGAATTCAGCAGAATGTTAACCAGATGATCCGGATAGCAGGTTCTGCTGACCGCCTCCGCCCTCATATCAAAACTTATAAATGCCGGGAGATCGTCGATATGCAATTGAAATCGGGGATTTCGAGGTTCAAATGTGCTACCCTTGCCGAAGCTGAGATGCTGGCCGAGAAAAACGTACACGATGTGTTAGTGGCATACCCGCTGGTGGGTCCGGGACAAAAAAGACTCCTTGAACTAAGTAAGCAATATCCTACAACCCGCTTTTCTGCATTGGTAGATCATGAAGAACAAATTGCATCCTGGAAGGTCATCGCTGATCAATCAGTTTATGTTTTTATTGATATTGATGTTGGAATGCACCGAACAGGAATTGCAGCCAAAAATGCTTTTGAGCTCTTTAAAGATATCCAAAAATCAAATCTTCATTTCGCCGGCCTGCATGTTTATGACGGACATATTCGTGAAAGGGAGGTAAGTGTAAGAACAGAGACCGTCGAAAAACCTTTTGCAGACGTCAACCAACTGATTTCAAAAATTCGGTCAGAAGGTATCGATCCATTTGAAGTCATTTGCGGAGGAAGTATTTCTTTCCCCATTCATGCTCAATTTCCGGAAAGAACTCTTTCACCTGGCACTACCCTGCTGTGGGACCAGGGTTACACAGCAAATTTTCCCGATATTCCTATGGAGATTGCAGCGGTTTTGCTGACAAGGGTTGTGAGCAAGCCTGGAAGCAACCTCATGTGCCTGGACCTTGGGCATAAGGCTGTAGCTTCTGAGATGAAAGGTTCACCGGTTTATTTTCCACAACTACCTGATATCGAAATAAAAGTTCATAGTGAGGAACACCTGGTTGTTGAGACTTCTCGGGTCAATGATTTTCACATAGGTGATGTGCTGTACGGATTTCCCTGGCACATTTGTCCGACGGTGGCACTTCACGAAAAAGCCCTGATTGTGAGTAATGGAAAGGTTGCTGACAATTGGAGCATTGCCGCCCGAAAAAGAACCTACCAACTATGAGCAATCAAAACAACCCAATTGAAAAGCCTTTTGTGATCGACGCCCATCTGGATCTCGCCATGAATTCGCTGGAATGGAATCGAGATCTTCGGCGGTCTGTCCATGAAATTCGCCAATCAGAAAAAGAAATGACTGATAAACCAGACCGTGGGAATGGAACAGTATCTTTTGATAGTCTCCGAAAGGGAAATGTGGGAATCGTGGTGGGCACTCAAATAGCACGCTATTCCAAATCATCCAACAAAATGCCCGGCGCCAGCTGGAACTCCCCCGAACAGGCATGGGCGCAAACGCAGGGACAGCTGGCCTGGTACCAGGCGATGGAATATGACGGGTGGATCAGACAAATAAAAGACCTGCAAACATTGGAAAGTCACTTAAGACAATGGAATGAAGATCCGGAAAAAACACCTATCGGTATGATCAGAAGCCTTGAAGGCGCGGATTCCATCATTAGTTTCAAACATTTGGAAAAGGCCTGGGAAGGTGGCTTGCGAGCCATAGGCCCTGCCCATTACGGTCCGGGAGTGTATGCACAGGGAACCGATGCCACAGGCGGGATAGGAAAAAAGGGAAGGGAATTACTGGCCGAAATGGAAAGACTGAATATCATCCTTGATGCTACACATTTATGTGATGAAAGCTTTTGGGAAGCTTTGGATCATTTCAAAGGACCGGTTTGGGCGAGTCATAATAATTGCCGGGCCCTGGTTCCGCATCACCGCCAGTTTTCCGATGATCAATTAAAAGTTCTTATCGAACGGGGTGCTGTGATTGGGGCTGCCTTTGACGCGTGGATGTTGCATACGAATTGGATCAAAAGAAAGTCCACTCCTGAGGAATTGAATGTTTCACTGGAAACTGTTGTGGACCATATCGATCACGTTTGCCAGCTGGCGGGCAATTCCCTTCACGCCGGCATTGGCTCCGATCTCGATGGGGCGTTTGGCACCGAACAATCACCCAAGGACATTGATACCATAGCTGACCTACAGAAAATTCCAGGCATTCTTAAATCCAGAGGCTATTCCGGTGAAGATATACAAAATATTTGTTCGGGGAATTGGTTGAGGTTTTTGAGGGAGGTGTGGGGGTAGGCAGCCTGTTTCCAGTTGCGGGTATTGAGTTGCTGGTTGCCTTTTATAATGGATAGATTGAACTCCCTTAGAGATTCTAAAGTCTTATTAATCAAAATCCTTTTTAATAGCAGAATCAACTGATGAAGGACAGTTGATTCTGCTATTAAAAAATTTTAGGGTCTGATACTATTATAAAATAAAATTAAAATTTAAACCCATTCCAATTCCCCTGTTTTTGATACGATAATCACTTGATTCCGAAGGTTTCATGGTGGTTGATGCGTAGTTCAAAAATAGGTCTAGAGATACGTGATCGCTAAGAAAAAAGGCTACACCGGCACCAAGTTGGAATGTATTTAACCCTGCAGATTCCTTTGAATCTGATCCGCTATCAGATTTTATAGAATATTTCCCCAACCCGGCCATTCCATTTAGAAAAAATTTTGTGTCCTCTTCGCCAAAATAGACACGTGTAAACGGTCCTATTGCCCAAGATGTAATCGTTTGTTTATTATCATCTTCATCAGATTCTGTTGAAATATTGATCGGCATAACTCCCCCGATAAGGAAGTTAAGTGTAGCAAACTTGCCTAGTTGAGGAGAAAATTCAAATGAACTGCTTTTTCCTACATCGTATAAGTCATTGTCCACCTTAATTTTGGTATTAATAAAACTTAAATCAAGATTGGTGCCTGCACCAACAAAGGTCTTTCCCGGTTCTGTTTGTGCGTAAAGATTTACAGCGCTGAACAGAAAAAATAATACGATAAAACTTCTAGTTTTCATGGTGAATCTATTTAGTTAAAAAAAATTCTATTGTTGGATTAAAAATCAAGGCACATGCTTATCGACAAACGATTGACAGGTCTTATTCCAATCATTCAATTCACTTTCCCGGTCCTTATTGAGGCTCTGGTTTAACTTATTAAAACCTTCAAGGGATGAATTATATTCATTAATGGCTTTATTGTAAGCATCTATCTCCTCTTTTGTGAGTTTTGATCTTGGTTTTGACTCTATGGCTTTTGATAACTTTTCCATATTGGATTTCTTCAGATAGAACTCTGCGTACAAAGGCATTTTATTCTCCGCCTCTGACTGATAAAACATCAACATTTTCTGACAGGCTCTTTTCAAACTCAAATCCGTTCCAAACCCTGGCATCCCTCTGACTTTCTCCAATCCTTCTTCTGTATATTGCAAAAGCGCATTCCTGTTTTGTTCGAAGGCTGCCATGTCATTGTCATTAAGCGCATCGATCAGATATCCCTCCTGCTTGAAGCATTTAAAAAAGATCAGATACACAGGGTTGTAATAGTCGTAGACCTCACCGGCTTTTTCCAATTTCTGACCTAATTTGCTTTTCTCTCCTTCCTGAAGCGTAATATTAAATTCCCCGGCAAATCTATTCATCTCGTTATCTACCATCTTACTTGCCGCCTGTTGCTTTTTACTAACCTCCTGTTTGGTCAAAATATAGGCTTCCATGAGGTCGTAGGATTGTTCAGCAATTTCTTCGAGATCTACAATTTTCGCATAATCTTCCCTTAGGATAATCTGGCTAACGTTAAGATAAGCCACCAGCGAATCCCTAAGTGATTTATTTCCCTGAAAAGCTGGCATGCGGGCAATTTTTATTTTCGTGCTTTGAATGGTTGTGATCAGATCACTCCTTCGGTTTTCAACCTTTCTGGCTGAACGGCTATGGGCAGCTGCTTTGGTATAATCCCATTCATCTTTTGTAATAACCGAATATTCTTCACCTATATAAGAGAGATAATCAACGGCTGATTGAAATGTCTGAGCAAAAGAGCTCTGTAATTGTAATGAACAAAAAGTGATTAATAGGAGACGTTTTATTTTCATGATTGACATTTATAGAATAAAAAAATTATTGACTAGTTCTTTAAAAAAAATCCGAATCCATCCTGCAAAAAATCAAATCAGGGATGCAATTGCTCTATCAACTCACAAATGATCTGATAGGTTTCTATGATTTCGCTATCGGATTCGATGGTCATCTTTATTTCAGAATTAAATTCATCCCTGAATTCCAGGGCTTCCACAATATCTTTGTTGAATGCATTATCTTTTACTGTAAAAAGATCATTGGAATAATCCGCTTTTTCTTCATCTGAATTTTTAAATACGTCTTCATTTAGAATAAAAAATCCGGACGATCCACGATCATTCTTCAAATTCCGGGTTTCTGAAGAAAATTTCTTTTTCAACGTATCTAAAGGCAATTCTTCACCAGGGGTGAAATACACTTTTTTTATAATGTGATCAGGTTGCAACGCATTTAAATAATCTGATTCACTAAAACTAAATGTCCGTTTTTTACGGAGAGGAATATCTGGCTGCACCCCGTTTAATTGATAACTATTTCCCCGAACACGGTAAATCTTCATTGTGGTAATTTTGAGGAAACCCATGTCATCGTCTTTGGGATTTAGCGCAAAAATTTCCTGCCCGGTTGCCTTACCTAAAGTTGATGTGCCAACAATTACCGCTCTGTTATGATCCTGCAAAGTGGATGTTAGTAATTCCGAGGCCGAAGCGCTGTTTTCATTAACTAAAACAACCAATGGACCTGTATAAGCTGCCCCTCTGTTAAAATCCTTCAGGGTTTCTGCTTTGCCTGTTTGTGTTTTGGTAATACCGATGGGGCCAACATCCAGAAAAAGTCCTGCCAACCCAATTGCTTCCTGAAGAGATCCTCCTCCATTATTTCGCAGATCCAGAATTAATCCATCTATGTTTTGATCTCTGATCTTGAGCAATTCTGCAGCAACATCATTGGTACATCCTTTGACATTGTCAAAATCATCACTGCTGTAGAATGAAGGGAGAGCCAGATAGCCAATTTTTGAATCTCCATCCAGCAGGTATATGTTGGTCAGATTGTCGACGTTTTCCGTATTCTCTTTTCGTAAAACCAGGTTGCTCGAAGTTTGGTCTTTGTGTCTGACATAGACAGTTATTTCGTTAATAGCCGGGTTATCTAGAAAAATATTCATGGTTTCCTGGTTCCAGCAACTTAGTTGATGGATCGTACCCGTTTCATCTTTTATCTGCCAAATCTCATCTCCATTATTGATCTTGCCGCTTTTCCATGCTGCGCCACCCGGAATTAAACTCGTCACGATGTATCGTCCAAAATCATTCCGATCGAGCTTGAAGCCGTAGCTAAAAGTGGACTTTGATAAAGATCTTATGAAATTTGTAGCTTCTTCATACGAAAAATACAGGCTATGAGGATCGTATCCATTGGCAAATGCCTTCAGGTACTGCGAGAAAAGTAGATGATTGGATGATATGATTCCTTCTTTTTCACGAAGCCAACACAAAAAGGAATCTTTAAATATAGCAGAAATTTCCGTATCCACTTCTGACGCACCCTTTAGTGATAAATAGCGAAGTTTCAACAAAATTCTCCATTTTTCATGTAATTCCTTTTCGTCTGCCGGGATTTGATTGGTGAAGAGATCTTTTAAGGATACTGTATCCCGATAGTTTATTTTTAATCTGGTTGAGTTAATTGCTTCTAAAATTTCTTCGGAACGACTTATGGCTTTCTTAGACACTTCCCTGAAACTTGTCAGGAAGGTGTTCATGCTATCCAAATTCTCGAAAGAAACCGCATCACAGTGTAGCTTTATCAGATGTTCATACTCGTCATTTGTAAATAATAAGTTTAATGGATCAATTTGATTTACAAACAATTTACCAATAAGTTCTTTAGGAGGATTATTATCTTCATAAGGGTCCACATGATGTTGAGTAAACAGATCCTGGATCTTATGAATTTTATTAAGCTCTTTTTGACTTATTTGGGATAAACAAGTAAATGGTACAAAAAGTATGTAAATAATCACCCAGTAAAAAAATCGCGTGTCCACGGCCTACAATTAAAAAAATATAATTAAAGATAGCAGTGATATTATTTAACACAAAAAAAAATTTGAAAATTTCAAATAATATAAAATTGCGATCGTCTGCAATCCAAATTCAACAAATATCACTTGAACTGCATTGAAATGTGAATTGTAGAAGCATTCAAAAGCAAAAGGTCCAGCCAATGACTGAACCTTTTGTAAAAATATATCCAAGCAAACCCTAATTAACGGCAATTTCTTTGATCTGACTTTCGCTAACCTCTTCGTATTCATCAAGTGGAATACATGAGCACATCAGGTTCCTGTCACCATAGGCATTGTCAATCCTGCTAACCGAAGGCCAAAATTTCGCATTACGGACGTAAGGCAATGGATAAATAGCTTTTTCAATCGTATAAGGAAAAGCCCAGGTCTCTCCAATTGTCAATACATCCTGTGCATGCGGGGCATTTTTCAAGACATTATTCACCTCATCGTACTTTCCCTCAAAAATCTCATCTACTTCTTTTCGAATACTAATCATCGCATCAACAAACCGGTCGATCTCTTCCTTATTTTCGCTTTCCGTAGGCTCGATCATCAGGGTTCCTGGAACGGGAAACGACACCGTCGGAGCATGATAGCCATAATCCATCAATCGTTTGGCGATATCTTCTACTTCAATTCCTTTCTTCTTAAACTCACGACAGTCAACGATCATCTCATGGCCAATCCTGCCCTTCTTCCCTACAAACAAGATCGGGTAATATTTTTGAAGTCTCGCTTTCATGTAATTGGCATTCAGGATAGCGATTTCCGTTGCTCTTTTCAGACCAATACCACCCATCATGGCAATGTAGGCGTATGATATTGTCAAAATAGAAGCGCTTCCCCACGGTGCAGCGGAAATAGCGATACTTTCATTGCCATCATCATACTTGCCAGGTAAATAGGGTTTCAAGTGGGCAGCCACACAAATGGGTCCCATTCCAGGTCCACCCCCTCCATGAGGGATGCAAAAGGTCTTGTGAAGGTTTAGGTGACAAACATCAGCACCGATCATAGCCGGACTTGTCAGTCCTACCTGTGCATTCATATTGGCGCCATCCATATAAACCTGTCCACCAAAATCGTGGATAATCTGGCAGATTTTCTGTATATCTTCTTCAAAAATACCGTGAGTCGAAGGATAGGTGATCATCAAGGCGGCAAGATTTTCCTTGTTTGCCTCTGCTTTTATAAATAGGTCTTCCACATCGACATTGCCATTTTCATCGCATTTGACGATCACAATTTTCATCCCTGCCATGGCTGCGCTTGCAGGATTGGTTCCATGCGCGGAAGCAGGAATCAAGGTTACATTCCTATTTGATTGACCAGTTGATTCCAGGTATTTTCTAATCACCATTAACCCGGCATATTCTCCCTGGGCTCCCGAATTTGGCTGGAGCGAAGTTGCGGCCATTCCGGTAATATGAGATAGCCATTCCTCCAATTGATCGATAATAAGTTGGTAGCCTTTAGTCTGGTTGGTTGGAGCAAATGGATGCATATTGGCAAATTCCGACATGGAAAGAGCAAGCATTTCCGTAGTCGCATTGAGTTTCATTGTACACGAACCCAAAGGGATCATCGAATGCACCATAGACAAATCTTTCGACTCAAGTCTTTTCAGATACCTCAACATCTCATGCTCTTTGTGATACAGATGAAAGACCTCATGTTTCATGTAATCCATTGTCCGGATAACCGATTCCGGAACTTTCAACTCTAGATTGTCAGTTAGGGATTCAATATGGATGGAAGGTTTATTCAATGCTTTTGAAAAGACATCCAGTATTTCAGTAACACTTCCCAGGCTAGTTGTTTCATCAAGGGTAATAAAAATTTTATCCCCTTCGTACCTGAAATTTATTGCCCGGCTTTCAGCTTCTTTTCCAACACTTTCTATTTCTTCTTCAGTGAGTTGAATGCTGACTGTATCAAAAAAATGTGCGTTTAACTGCTTTAAATCCAACATTTGAATTCCCCTATCCAGCACCTGCGTCAATCCATGGATTTTTCCTGATATTTCCCTTAATCCTTCCGAGCCATGGTAAACGGCATACATCCCTGCCATTACGGCCAATAAAACCTGAGCGGTACAAATATTTGATGTAGCTCTCTCTCGTTTTATATGTTGCTCACGAGTTTGAAGCGCCATCCGGTAAGCATTCCGGCCGTACTTATCTTTCGAAATGCCTATGATCCTTCCGGGGATAAGTCTGCGGTTGTCATATTTTGTAGCAAAAAATGCCGCATGGGGGCCTCCAAATCCCATGGGAATGCCAAATCTTTGGGAAGACCCCACAACTACATCTGCTCCCATTTCACCAGGTGGTTTGAGCAGTGTAAGGCTTAGCAGATCTGCGGCAACCGCAACGGAAATTTGATTTTCCTTCGCAGCTTCTATCACTGGTTGGATATCTTTCACCTGTCCGTCGGCGCCAGGATATTGGATCAACATTCCAAAAATATCCTTATCATTTACCGAGATCCTGGAGAAATCTCCTGTTTTTATCACTATTCCCAAAGGTTCGGCTCGTGTTTCCAATATCGCCAGGCTTTGAGGGAAAATTTGCTCATCAACAAAAAAGACATGGCTTTCTTTCTTTTCCCGGCTTCTCAATGCATAAAGCATCGTCATCGCTTCTGCGGCGGCTGTTCCTTCATCAAGTAATGAGGCGTTTGCCAGCTCCATTCCTGTCAAATCTGTCACGACTGTTTGAAAATTAATCAATGCTTCCATCCTTCCCTGGGCAATTTCGGCCTGATATGGAGTGTAGGCTGTGTACCATCCCGGATTTTCCAACACATTCCTTTGGATGACAGAAGGTGTAATGCAGTTGTAGTATCCCAATCCGATATATGATTTGAATACTTTGTTCATTCCTGCTATTTTTTTCAGAGAGTGCACATAATCATACTCGTTGCTTATTGCCTGGATGTTCAGTTCTTCTTTCAATCGAATGGATTCAGGGATCGTTTCTTCGATTAGTTGTTTAATAGACGGCGCATCGACGGTTTGTAGCATCTCGCCGATACTTTTTTCATCCGGGCCAATGTGCCTGTCTTCGAATTTTCGTGATGTTTTAAGATCAATTTTCATTGAATATACCTGAGATTAAAGTTGAATAATGCACAATGAAGGGGATATGGCTGGGCATTTGCATTTAGGAATTTTAGGCTGTAAAAACAGATCTTTTGATGGGACATCTCCCTTCACCCTCTTCAAAGAGGGACTATAGGTGTTTTTGCAGACTAAAATTGATACCATTATGTACAAATTTTTTTTAAATGCGTTTGGTAAGGGAGATTGCCTGGATCGGATATTCTCTAGCATTCTGAAATCTTTACAGAAATATTAGCTGCAAGACCTCCCTGTGAAGTTTCCTTGTACTTACTGTTCATGTCTTTGGCTGTTTCCCACATAGTTTTGATCACTGCGTCCAGCGATACTTTCGCTTCCTCCGGATTGCTATCCAGGGCAATTTTGGAGGCAGTGATCGCTTTCACCGCCCCCATGCAATTTCTCTCGATGCATGGTATCTGGACCAACCCTCCTATCGGATCGCATGTCAGCCCCAGATGGTGTTCCATCGCAATTTCAGAAGCCATCAGTACCTGCTCAACCGTGCCGCCCATGCATTCGGTCAGTGCACCGGCAGCCATGGCAGATGATACGCCAATCTCCGCCTGGCAACCCCCCATTGCCGCAGATAATGTTGAGCCCTTTTTAAACAGGCTCCCCAGCTCTCCGGCAACCATAAGGAAATTAAAAATGTCCTGCTCTTTTTTTTCTTTCCTGGTAAAAAGAAGATAATACAACAACACGGCAGGAATTACCCCGGCTGAGCCATTGGTCGGCGCTGTAACGATCCTGCCAAAATTGGCATTTTCCTCATTCACAGCCATCGCAAAGCAGCTTATCCAGACAATGATATCAGAGAAATCATACTTAGTTTTTTTTATCGCGGACAACCACTCATCTACATTTGAATATTTTTTGTTTTTGATGAACTTCTTGTTTAACAGAGGCGCTCTCCTCGTTACATTCAGCCCTCCGGGCAATTTTCCTTCCGTATGACAACCTTTGTAAACCGAATCCTTCATCACCTGCCAGATATTCAGCAGGCCCCTATCAATCTCAGATCTACCTCGCCAGCTCAATTCATTGTCCAATACCATTTCGCTTAACTTCCTTCCTCCTGTGCAGTTTTTAAGTACATCATCTGTACAATCTACCGGAAACGGAAGAGCATGTAATTCACCGGCTGATACACCAGAGATGGTTTCGTCTTCATGAAGGACAAATCCTCCACCGACAGAATAATAGGTAGATTTCAGCAATTCTTTTCCGCCTGGTTCTTCCACCTTGAATGAAAGACCATTGGAGTGATAAGGCAATTTCTTGTTCTTCAAAAAGACGATGTTTTTTGACGAGTCAAATGAAATCCTCTTTTTACTTGCGAGAAATAAAGTCTTGTTTTCTTTTATCTGATGGGGAATATCCTGGATCTCCTCCAATGGAATGGTTTCCGGATCTTTGCCACTTAACCCAAGCATGACCGCTATGTCGGTGCCATGTCCTTTTCCCGTAAGGGCAAGTGATCCATAGAGTGTAACAGTTATTTTTCCTACGTTTTCAAGAGAAGTTTTTTTTTCTATTTCACGCAAAAACCGCTCAGCCGCTCTCCATGGCCCCAAAGTATGCGAACTGGATGGACCCACTCCAACCTTTAAAATATCAAATACGCTTATCGCTTCCGCTGTCGCTATCTGTTGCATAGAAGCAAATTTATTCAATAAACGATTTTTAAAATTGTACAAAATCGTTATTGTGCATATTTTTTGGGTGTGACCCCAATAATTTTTTTGAAGTTCCTGATGAAATGGCTTTGGTCAAAAAACCCGGTTTGATAGGCGACATCAGTCACAGGCATCCTGTCAGCCAACAAATCCTTAGCTTTTTCGATCCTTAAATTCAATAAATACTGGTGAGGAGGAAGGCCATATTTTTTTCTGAATACTTTCACAACGTGATCGGGGCTTAGGCCAGATGCATGAGAAAGGTGCTCCAATGAAATATTTTCCTGGTAATGTTCGTGAATGAATTCTTTTAGCCTACGTGCAGCCAATGGCTGGAAATAATTACCATTCTGAAACTCTACCTTTACTGAACCAACATCCATGATCTTCTTCAAAAGGTCGCACAGAATGTATTCTGAAGCAAGCACATCCTTTGTATGATATAACTGGTAGTGAACATCCAAAATCATGGACGCTACACGATTATTCTCAATGATTTTATTGTTGAATACAGGCAGGTGGTCTTCGTTGAATTTCTGATTGATTTTATAAAAAATTTCCTTGGGAATATACATCGACCGATAATTTAAAGGAACTTCTCCAACCGACCGACCAGTGTGAACTTCGAAAGGATTAAGGATTAAAAAGCTCCCTTTTGAAGTAACGAATTTATTTTTCTCATGTGAATAATCTCCCGTTCCTTCAATGATCACGATGACCGTATACGTTTCATGAAAATGTGGCTTGTAACTATAAGTCGTATAAGATGCCTTAAACAAAGCAAGATTATTCAATTCTCTAAGCACCGTATGCTGTGCGAAATTCTGATTATCCGATAAACCAACCACTTTTTTCATGAATCAAAATGAAACGGACGTAAAATTTAATAAAACCTGCTGTTTATTAAAAATTTTATAACGAAATATTTATTTTAATAAATATTATCTAATAATTGGCCACTAATTCTTAACAGATCAATTTCAGAATTTTTCACGATGAATTGCTGGCGCAAATAATCAGTTTCAGCCTCGATTGCTGAGAGTTGGATGAGGCGAAATTCGATATCGCTAATCACACGGAGCTCATATTGTCTTTTTGCGATAAATAATGTCTGACGGGCCACATGTACATTGTTTTCTTCCAATTGCAGGTTGTTCAGCCCGGTTTTATAGTCAAGATAGGCAATATGTATGTCGGTTCGGATATCATTGGAAAGCTGGTCTGTCTCCATTTTTGAAAACTCGAGATCCAGTTTGCTGTTTTCAAGGTTCATCTTGTTAACGTTTCCGTTGAACAAATTGAAGCGCACTTCAACGCCATAGCTCGGGCCATAGGCTTTATTGGATTCAACCACTCCTACCTGGTTTTTAGCCCTACGATAATTGTAAGCTCCAAATATTCCTATCTGCGGATAAAACCTGGACCGGTTGATTGAAATTTGTTCCTGTGAGATTAACTCCTGCAATCTGGACATTTCCATTTGTGAATTTTGTTGCATTGCCGCAGCTATCAGGGACTCCATATCGAGATTCTCTTTGATCACCAACGAATCAGTAGCAACAAAATCGGAGGTCAGATCGCGATTGATCAACCGGTTGATCCCTAAAACGATGGACTGGATCTGTGCCAGTTGATAAACCACCAACGAGCTATCACTATTTCTGTCAATGAGTGCCTTCTGAACATCCAGCCCACTTCCCGAACCAATCTCAAATTTTTGTTCTTCGAGATTGAGCCGTTCATTAGATATCAGAAGGGAAATTTCATACGCCTCAAGGAGCTTCTTTTCCTGATTCAACCGGTAATACAGCTTAGAAATATCCGCTACAGTCTGCTCAATAAAAAACCGGGTATTGACTTTACCTATACCCGCCAACTCCTCCAACTGACGCTTTCTGGCAAACATCCTGAAGCCATCAAAAACTACCCAGTTCATCTCTGCAGTTACATCAAACAAAGTGTTTTTGGCAAAATCAGCGTTTCGTATCTCTCCAGTAAAAAATTTTTGATTGGTCGAATTGTGGGTGTAACTGTTATTCAAAAAAACATCAACAGTTGGCAGCATCCCTGCATTTCCAGCTATGTCCTGGTTTTCCAATTGTACCTCATTGATCCTGGCCAATTGAATGTCATAATTATTGAGTAATGCTTCATCGATCAACCGCTTCAATGAGTAATCATCCTGTGCATTTACGCTTTCAAATACATTCAAAAGAATGCAAAAAATCAGTCCAATTCTTTTAGTCAATGAATACATGCTTCAGTTTTTCTTCATCAAATTCTTCCTCCGTTACATATATTTTCTGTCCTTTTTTGGCGATATAAGTATACAACACCGGAATGGCGTAAAGTGTCAAGACCAGGGAGAAAAGCAGTCCGCCAATGATGGCAATTCCCATCGGGATCCTGCTGGTTGCCGCCTCACCAAGCGCCAAAGCAATAGGAAGGGCGCCCAGGATCGTCGCCAGGCTGGTCATCAGGATTGGCCGGAATCTTTGCACAGCGGAATCAATAGCTGCCTCTGTGACCCCAAGACCTTGTTCTCTACGTTGATTGGCAAATTCAACGATTAATATCCCATTTTTGGTCACAATACCGATCAAAACGATCATACCGATCTCACTGAAAATATTTAGCGTATGTCCCAAAAGATAAAGTGAAAGCAAAGCTCCTGCGATAGCAAGAGGGACAGTCAGCATGATGGTGAGCGGATCCCGATAGCTTTCAAACTGGGCAGCCAACGCCAGGTAGATCAGTACAAGAGAAAGCAAAAAGGCAAATAAAAGGCTGTTTGAGCTTTCAGAGAAATCCTTGGATGCGCCATCTAGAGACGTTGTGTAACTCTCATCCAATACTTCATTTGAAATATTTTCCATAGCAGTTATGCCATCGCCAATGGTATAACCCTTTGCAGGAGCAGCTGATACAGTAGCAGCGACATACCTGTTAAACCGGTAAAGTTCTGGAGGTTGACTTTGCAAGGATGTAGAAACCAGGTTATCCAGTTCGACCATTTGACCACTTCGATTTCTCACAGTCACCTTTTGCAAATCGATGGGTTCATCCCGGTCATCACGGTCTGCCTGGCCGATCACATAGTACTGCTTACCATTTTTGATAAAATAACCAAAGCGTTGCTCCCCAAAATAAAGCTGAAGTGTCTGGGCGATATCAATGACCGACACACCCATCTCACGAGCCTTATTTCTGTCAATTTCGATGTTTAATTCTGGCTTATTGAATTTCAGGTCAAGATTGACAGTTTCGAATGTTTCATTATCGTTAGCCAGCTCCATGAATCCTGGAATGACATCTTTGAGCTTATCAATAGAACTAGATTGGATGACAAATTGGATGGGCAAATTGCTTTTTCCCCGACCGGCGCTGATGGTTTGCTCCTGGACGACATAGGTACGGGCAAAATTGTATTTCTTTAGTACAGCAGTCAATTCATCCGCTATTTCCATCTGGCTCTTCTTTCTCTCTTCGGGGGGCAACAATGTGATCCTGACGAAAGAAGAATTAGTTGACCGCCTCGATCCACCAGTTATGGCAAGGATCGATTCCTTTTCTTTTAGCGTATCAGCAATCTGGATCATAACCTTTTGGTATTCATCCATAAGATCATATGCAGTCCCTTCCGGTGCAGTCGACAAAACCCGAACCCTGCTTTTATCTTCCAGTGGAGCCAGTTCGGAAGGAAGTAGCAGTCCAAAAATGATTGCTAAGGAAAATGAGGCGGCTAATATCAGGAATGCCAGCCACCGGACCTTAAAAAATCTGGTCAGGGAACTTTTATACTTGACTATCAGGAATTGGAGAAAGTTCTCAATTGCCTGAGAAAGTTTATTGTGAGAAGTCTTTTTTCTAAGGATTCGGGCGCTCATCATCGGTGTCAACGTGAGGGAAACAAATGCCGATATCACCACAGAACCAGCCACGACAATACCAAACTCCCGGAATAGCCTTCCGGTAAACCCCTGTAGGAAAATAATCGGCAGGAAAACACTGACCAGTGTAATGGTCGTTGAAATAATTGCAAAAACGATTTCTTTGGATCCCTTGAAAGCTGCCTGAATGGGATGCATCCCCGCTTCAACTTTGACGAAAATGTTTTCCATAACCACGATGGCATCATCTACTACCAATCCTGTCGCGAGAACAACTCCCAGAAGGGTGAGAATATTGATGGAAAAACCAAACAAATACATGACAAAAAATGACCCGATAAGGGAAATCGGAATCGCTACAACAGGGATCAAGGTGGTTCTCCAATCACGAAGAAAAAAGAAAATAACAATTACCACCAGTCCAAATGCGATGAGCAGGGTTTCCTGAACTTCAGTAATTGCCTTACGAATGTTAATAGTTGTATCCTGTGCAACACCTACCTCAATGTCAACAGGCAGATCTTCTTTTATCCTTTCGACTTCCCGATAGGCAGCATCAACGATATCAATGTAGTTTGCACCAGGCTGAGGTTGGATCGCCACCCCTACCATTTGAACGCTTCCATTTCCTCGTAAAATTGTCCTTTCATCTTCAGCACCCAGTCGTGCATATCCAATGTCTTTTAGTCGGATCAGCGAACCGTCCCTCCCCGTCGAAATGATCAATTCGTTAAAATCCTCTTCGGTATTAAGCCTGCCAAAAGTCCGGATGGTGAGTTCAGTTCTGTATCCTTCAATCAGCCCCGAAGGCAATTCAACATTTTGTCTGTTCAGAGCGTCCCGGACATCAAGGGGTGTGAGGTTATAGGCAGAAAGCTTATCGGGATCAAGCGTCAGCCTCATGGCATATTTCTTTTCTCCCCAGATCCTGATGGATCCAACACCCGGAATCGTCTGTAGGCGTTCCTTAAACATGTTATTCCCAATATCTGTCAATTCCATCAAATTCCGTTTGTTGCTCTGGATCGTGATGGACAGAATAGTCTCCGCATCGGCATCTTCCTTGGCAACAACAGGAGGGTCAGCATCCGGAGGCAAATTCCTTACGGCTGAGGAGACCTTATCGCGCACATCGTTGGCCGCATTGTCCATATCCATTCCCAGCTCGAACTCAATGCGGATAGAACTGCGACCACTTCGGCTCGTAGAGCTCAAATTTCTAATCCCTGAAACCGTATTGATGGCTTCTTCAAGTGGCTCAGTAATCTGAGATTCAATGATATCCGCATTCGCTCCCGTATAGGATGTTGTCACGGACACTACCGGCGCATCAACGCTGGGATATTCCCGAACACCCAGGTAGGTGTATCCAATCACGCCAAAAAGAATGATAATAATGGAAAAAACAGTTGCTAAAACAGGTCTTTTGATGGAAATGGAAGATAAGTTCATGGCTAAAATTGTTGGGGATTAATAATAGAACCTGCCCTTACCGGAAAATTTTCCCTGACCTGCAGCAAACCGGTGACCATAACAGTATCACCTTCCTGCAATCCATCTGTTATTTGCACATTTTTACCTGATCGGATCCCTAACCGGACCATTTTTGATACTGCTTTCCCATTCTCAATGACAAAAACCTTCTGTGTATTTAATTCCGGAATCACGGCTTCAGTTGGAACCAAAACAGCATTCTCAATGACATCGAGTGTCACTTTGATATTCGCGAAAGCGCCTGGAAACAGCTTTCCTTCTGAGTTATCCGCTCTTGCACGAACCTGGATGGTTCTCGACTCAGCGTCCAGCCTTGGTTCAATGGCGTATACCTCAGCACTCAGCGAGTCAGTTATTCCGTCCACCACAAACCTCACCCTTTGTCCGGTTCTCAATTGGTTAGCATACTTTCCGGGAAGTGAAAAATCAAGCTTGATCGGGTTGCCTTGTACCAGCGAGATCAATGAGGTTCCCGCTGTGACAAATTCCCCCAGGCTAACATTCCTCAAACCTACTCTTCCATCGAAAGGCGCTCTGACAGAGGCCTGATCTATTTTAACTTTAATCTCTGCAATGTTGGCTTTCAAGGTTTCTACATTGCCCTCTGACTGGTCTACCATCTCCTGGCTAATCCCATTTATTTCCAGCAAGGCGGAGTTTCTGCTTAATACTCTTTCAGCAACTTTCAGTTGGGATTGATAGCGGATCAGCTGGGCCTGCCACTCACGATCATCGAGCTGGACGAGTTTTTGACCGGTTTTGACCCTTTCGCCCTCATTCAGTTTAATTTCCATGATCATCCCGGCCAGAGGTGCTTTTAACTCAATGTACTCATTGGATATGAGTGTGCCGGTGGTGAAAACATTGTTTTCAATGTTCTCATTCTTTAAAATGACAACATCCGCTTCAAGCGTTTGGTCCGAATTTTTTTCGACCTTTTTATTTTCTCCACGTGAAGAGCATGATTGAATAATTGTTAAAAAGTAAATGATAATTAAAACACAGAAAGTTCCCCTCTTTTGTGTTGTCAGGTGCTTCTCGGCTTTCATGTTTTTCTATCTCCCCAAGTTCTATTGAATAATTTTTAATTCGACCCTTCTGTTTAATTTTCTTGTTTCAAGATATTTATTACTCGCAATTGGCTGCGAGCCACCATACGCCCGGGTTATGATATTTCCTTTTTGGACACCTTTATCAATCAGGAATTTCTTTACTTCTTTTACCCTGTTTTCAGAAAGAATGTAATTGAGTTCCGCACTACCCACATTATCAGTGTGGCCAGCCAACTCAATTTTTATCTCCGGTTTTTCTCTCAGGAACTTTGCAAGGTCTTCCAATGCATCCATTGCCTCTACGGTCAATAAATATTTCCCCTGCAGGAACTGAACCTTGTCTAACACCACCGTATTCCCTTCTATCAATTCTTCATATTCCATCTGAATTTCAGAAAGGTTTTCATCTTTTACTAATATTGAAAGAAAGGTTTTTTCACTTATTACACCAGCGGTTGCGCCATTGCCGGTTTTGTATTCGGAATTATTGGAATTTAAAACCAGTCCGCTTTCCCCAGAACCCATCGCTGTCGTAACAAAGCCCGGTTTATCCTCATACTTCATCAGGATAACTCCGGCTCCGCCGCCGCCGCCTGGACCAAAGGAAGAAACAAGAGCATTCTCGCTGATGCTGCCACCATCTCCTCCGGAACTTTGGAGAAATAATGAGTCTTCGTATTCCTCAACATCCAGTAAAATGGTTCCACCAGCTCCTCCACCTCCCGCACCATCTCCCATGGCTTTGGCCTTTCGTATTTGAGATGCTCCATTTGCCTTTATAAAATGACGGTTACCCACTATTTTTTGAACTTGTATTAGAACAACTCCTCCTCCATTTGCACCGGGTGTGCCTGCATCATCATTGAAGTCGCCGCAACCACCTCCACCACCCATGAAAATTTTATTGGTGGAAAATGGGACGGCCCATCCTCCAAATCCTCCATTTCCTATGACCTCACATAGCCCTATCTCATTGCCTCCTTTTCCTCCACTGGTGAAATTCGCTCCACCTCCACCTCCGGCATTGTGCTTATTTCCGCCGCCACCACCATTTGCAAGGGCTCCCTTTCCAGCCATCATTGCATGCGGAACTTCAGCTATTCCTTCACCTTTCATGGCCCCACCTTCCAACCAAATCGTATCGGCATTCTCAAGAGGATAATGAAAAGACCCCGAAGAAACATTGCAAAAACCATCCGGGTTGTTGGAGGCATTTCCACCGCGGAAACCCTTTCCGGAGACATTAATATCTGCCTCCAGGAAAAGGGTTTTGGCAACATGGAAACTTAAGACTCCACCAGTTTCGCCATTCCAGGGTTTGGCAGTGAGTTCATCGACCACCACACATGATTTATATTCGGGTATTTTAACCACCTGAACTTTTCCGGCTACATCAAATTGATGTTTAAGTTTGGAATCAAGAATGAGTATAAAACCGATTATCGCTCTTACGCTAGCATATTCGAAATTACCAGCTTCTTTCAGATCGAGGATCTTTCCGAAGTTTTCCGTATTAGTAGTGTCTATTTCAGCTCCTTTCATTTGTATGATAAGTACCTTGTCACCATTAGAGAAAAGGTCAGGATCCTTGACTTCCAACAAGGAAGCCTCGTCATTTTCATTGACGGTCAATACAGCTGAATAGCTATTGATCACTCCTCCTATCTTTTGGTATTGTGAATAGACCGGTATAATCAGCAATATTAGGATTGCTGTGAAAAGTAACTTTCCCGTTTTTCTGATTCGCATATTTTCCTAAACCCTCATGATACTTTTAATCACTTCCTCCTGAAGATGGAGATTCCTCATCTTCTTTCAGGGTCGGATATTGGATCCCTAATTGCTCCAGATAGGTATCATACTTGGAAGGATCGTAATAGTACTTCTTCATTTCCGGACGAAATTCCGACATGATCTCTGCATTCAGCTCAACAGCAGGTTTGTCATCCGGATTAAGGAATGATTTGTATTCCATATTTTTGGTCTGCTCTTCCTTGTAATAGGTCCAGGCATTCTCAATAACTTCCGGTTTAGTCAATAAATCGATCAACGTCATTCCCATCACTTTTGCGCCTGCTGTTGCCCCTTTGTGGGAAATCGGTGTGGCCATGGCGATCGCATTTGACCAGTGGTGCCCCTGAAGACCCGGAATATTGGACGGAAACCTTAGTGTAACAGTCGGTACCGACCACGAAATATCGGCAATGTCATCCGATCCGCCACCCAAAGAAAAACTGCTTGGAGGAGACAGTTCATTCAATTCTGTGCTCAAACCCTCGGGATCAGAGCCCACTTCTTTTTGAACCGCTTTTGCCAGTGTCTGATCAGCCTCCGACCATTCCGGCAAGCCGACTTCCTTGATGTTTTCATACATCGTTTCAGCAACCACCTTATTAAAGTGCCCTGGCCAGGCGCTTCCCATGTATCGATAGTTCATTTCTGTATCGGTCATCAGAGCTGCTCCTTCAGCAATTTTTACCGCTTTATCGTACATATCTACAATAGCCGGATAAGTTCTTTCCCTGAAGTAATACCAAACAGCTGCTTTGGAAGGAACCACGTTTGGCTGGTCCCCACCATCCGTAATAACGTAGTGTGAACGTTGTGTCGGATAGAGGTGCTCCCTTCTGAAATTCCAACCTATGTTCATCAGTTCCACGGCATCAAGTGAGCTTCTTCCTCTCCATGGCGCACCTGCTGAGTGAGCCGATTCCCCTTCAAAATAAAACTTGACGGAAACCATCCCATTTCCCCTGCTACCTCCATAAGAAGTGGAAAGATTGCTGGAAACGTGTGTAAACAAACAAACATCTACATCTTTAAAATATCCATCCCTAACATAAAAAGCCTTCGTACCCAACTGCTCTTCGGCTACGCCCGGCCATAACATCAACGTACCGGGAAGTTTCTCCCGCTCCATGATTTCTTTCAGCGCCAATACCGCAGTAACATTCACCGCCTGACCGGAGTTATGACCTTCTCCATGTCCTGGAGCGCCTTCAATGATCGGGTCGTGATAGGCAACTCCTGGCTTTTGTGAAGCTTTTGGTATACAATCAATGTCACTTCCAATGGCTATCACCGGTTTTCCACTACCCCATGTAGCGGTCCAGGCGGAAGGAATTCCGGAAATCCCTTCCTCAATGGTAAATCCGTTTTCCTCGAGGATTTCGGTGATGTATTTTGATGTTTCAAATTCCTGGAACCCCAATTCGCCAAAACTGAAGATCATGTCGACCATTTGCTGGGTGAATTTTTGGTTTTCATCAATTTCAGCAATGATCTCTTCTTTCAATGCCTTGATCTTCTTTTCAGACAAAGACTTAGTTTGAGCATTGCCATCAAGGCAAAATGCTATAAAAAGGATTAAGGAACATGACAGGGTGATAAGGCTGTATTTTTTCATGGTTTCTAAGTTTTTGACTTTTAATTTTTCATTGTGATTTGAAGAATAGATTAATTTCCTCCGCCACCGCCGGAAGTTGGCCCCTCATCTTTAAGCGTTGGATATTTAATTCCGAGCTGATCCAGGTATGAAGAATACTTGGAAGGATCGTAGTAGTATTTTTTCATTTCAGGTCGAAATTCCGACATAATCTCCTCATTCAGCTCTATGGCAGGTTTGTCATCAGGATTAAGGAATGATTTGTATTCCATGTTTTTTGTTTGCTCATCCCTATAGTAAGTCCAGGCACTTTCAAGAACCTCAGGCTTGACCAAAAGATCGAGCATGGTCATCCCCATTGCTTTGGCTCCTGCAGTTGCGCCTTTGTGAGCGATAGGTGTTGCCATAGCGATGGCGTTGGACCAATGATGGCCCTGTAAGCCCGGAATATTGGATGGAAACCCTAAAACAATCGTGGGCACCGACCAGGAGATATCGGCGATGTCGTCCGACCCGCCACCAAGAGAGAATTTAGATGGTTCTCTCAATTCACTTAGCTCTGTTTCTAAACCTTCCGGTTCCGAGCCAACTTCTTTTTGTACTGCTTTCGCTAATGTTTGATCAGCTTCTGACCATTCCGGAAGACCGATTTCCTTAATGTTTTCATACATGGTTTCTGCCAGCACCTTGTTGAAATGACCGGGCCAGGCGCTTCCCATGTATCGATATGTCATTTCAGTGTCCGTCATCAATGCGGCGCCCTCGGCAATTTTCCTGGCCTTCTCATACATATCGACTATTGCCGGGTATTCCCTTTCACGGAAATAATACCACACGGAAGCCTTGGAAGGAACCACATTTGGCTGGTCGCCACCATCCGTAATGACATAGTGGGATCTTTGGGTAGGATATAAATGCTCCCTTCTGAAATTCCATCCGATGTTCATCAACTCAACAGCATCCAGGGCGCTTCTACCTCTCCAAGGAGCGCCGGCAGAATGAGCAGATTCCCCTTCAAAATAGAATTTAACGGACACCATTCCATTTCCCCAGCTTTGTCCGTAAGAAGTTCCCAGATTGCTGAAAACATGGGTGAACAGACATGCATCCACATCTTTAAAATATCCATCCCTCACATAGAAAGCTTTTGTCGCCAATTGCTCCTCTGCAACACCCGGCCAAAGCATCAGCGTTCCGGGAATGTTTTCACGTTCCATAATTTCCTTCAGAACCAATGCAGCCGTGACATTAACGGCTTGCCCGGAGTTATGCCCTTCGCCGTGTCCGGGCGCACCTTCAATGATCGGGTCGTGATAGGCAACTCCTGGCTTTTGTGAAGCTTTTGGAATGCAATCCAGATCGCTACCAATGGCAATGACCGGTTTTCCATTTCCCCATGTAGCAGTCCATGCAGTAGGTATTCCGGAGATGCCTTCTTCTATGGAAAATCCATTTTCTGCCAGAATCCCCGTAATGTACTTCGAGGTTTCAAACTCCTGGAAACCCAACTCCCCAAAACTGAAGATCATATCTACCATTTCTTGAGTGAACTTCTGCCGGTCATCAATTTCAGCAGCTATTTCTTTCTTCAGTGCACTGATCTTTTTCTCAGACATGGTTTTCCCCTGCGCGAATACTGCAGAATTGGAAACAGCCAATAAGACAAGGAAAATGGGTAAGCACGCAATCTTCCAAGTCAGATGTGTATAATTAGTTTTCATATAGTGAATAGTTATTTTTTAGATTTTCAATGACGTTTTATTATTCAGATATGCCCATGAATTCAGCATCTTCCAGGATGTACATCATCTGATAGGAATCCACTCCATTTAGCATCAGTTTCCCTTTTATTTTCACAGCTTCGGTGGTGTACTCAATGGGCTCCGACATGTAAACCTCAACAACAGACTCAGGCCCACCTACTCCACAAAAAAAGCATGCTGCCAAAGGCAAACTGGACAAAATAAAATGAGTAGGTTTAAATACTCCCTTTAGTCCATCCGCAGGAACCATATAACCCGGTAGAGTTATTTCCTTCCCTTCCAAATTCTTGACCTCGCTGGAAAACTCGGGCAAGTACATTTCGCCATAAGCGCTTTCCTGCATTTTAAAGTCTACCTTGGATAAAGTGTTCCAGGTCTGTGAGCTAATACGCTTCTGATCTTCTGCCCCTTCCGGAAGATTCTGTGCGGGAGCAGGAAAAGAACCAAAAAGAACGAGACACAAGAGTGTCATCGCTCTTTGGGTTAAGGTTAATTTTGACATTGAGTTCTTCATAATTTCCATGTTTATGTTTTACCGTATTATCCTTCTGCCAATACTTTTGAAATATCAGTTCTGTAAGCGCTGATGGCCGGTATCAAAGAAGACAAAACCCCCAGCAACACACACAACGCCAGTATTCCTATCTCACCTTTCAGAAATATGAGCCCCGTAATTCCTGTTTCATTTTTCGTGTCGATGATCCGGGTAAATATTTCGATCACTCCATGTCCCAGCAGAAAGCCAAGCAACCCACCCAGGGTCGTCATAATCGTGCCTTCCAGAAGGATGTGAATACACAGTTTGCTTCGTGTGGCGCCCATCGATCGCATGATAGCGAGGTCGTATTTTCGTTCTTTGAGCGCATTGTAAAGGGCTATGAAAATGCTCAGACAAGAGATGAAAATGATCAGGTAAGCAAATCCGATCAAGGCATCAATGCCAACACCCAAAAGAGAGAACAAACGTGTCATCTCAAATGCCGGAGAAGCTGCCTGAAGGGCGCTTTTGCTATTGACCATGCGGGGCATTTGTATGATCGCCATCGGTGAGGCATATTGAATGAGCATGGCAGTAATTTCCTTATCTTCGAGGGAGTCCTCGACGGTCGTATCGTGCTCGTCTGCTCCCTCAATCAATGAAGCATTTTTAACATTCCCTTCCAAAGAATGAGTTTTGTGATGGTCGGTTTCACTTTCATGATGGTTGTCCTCTTCGTGATGAGTATCTTCAATATGGTATTCATGCATGCCCCAGATACTTTCCAGTCCTGTCAGGATAAGGTTGTCAAGAACAGTATTTGATCTTTCCAGAACACCAACAACATGATACTGATCTTCTTCATGAAAATGGCCACCTTTCGCCATGCCATGCTGTCCATAGAAATAGTCATCCACCTCCAGATCCAATTCATCGGATACTTCAGCTCCCAGGGTAACCTCGTAAACCTTGTCCCAGAGTTTGCCCTCTTCCAGTTTTGCATTGTATAATTCGATGTAGCTATGGTCCGTTCCTATTATTCTATAGGTGGAATAACTATCTCCCATTGAGAGAGGAATGGCCTGTTTGACGAATGGACTTTTAGAAATAAGGGTAGCTTCTTTTAATGGTATATTCCCTGTCGGATAATCAATGTGGAATATGCTGGATAATATCAACTGCATGGGGCTGCCTTTCGCTCCGATCACCAAATCAACATTTTCAGCATTCTTGGTGAGCTTACTTTCCATTTGTGTACTCAAAAGCAGAAGTACAACAATAATGGCTACGCCCAATGCCAGGATCAGGATATTCAAACCTGTATTGAGAGGTTTGCATTTAAGATAACTCCAACTTAACCTGAATAAATTCACTTTACCGTAGCGTTATACTGTTTTCAAATCTTTTTTTTATTCGCTGGTCATGAGTTGTTATGACCATGGTTGCATCGTATTTTTCTGCCTGGTATTGCAGCAGCTCGATCACTCTTTCACAGTTCTCATCGTCCAGGCTTGACGTCGGCTCGTCAGCCAGAATGATCTTTGGCTTGTTCAGCATTGCCCGGGCAATCGACACACGTTGGGCCTCACCCTGGCTCAGTTCATATACTTTTGCTTTTTTTCTATGCAATACATTTACATCGTCCAGCGCCTGATAGATACGATTGAGGTCTTTTGGCAAGCCACCGAGGTATTGCGCCAGCAACAGATTCTCAATGACAGAAAGCGCATGCACTAGGTGATGCTTTTGAAAGATCAATCCAATATTCCTGCCCCGAAAATCATCCATCTCATGAGTTTTAAGATTTGTAATATTTTCCTCGGCCAGGATGACCTCTCCTTCCATCGGTTTGATCAGCCCCGCCAGAATATGGAGAAGTGTTGTCTTTCCGCTTCCGGAATTTCCAAGGAACAGACAATCCTCACCATATGGGATCAGCAATTCATCAATGTTGAGAATCGGGGTTTCACCGTATGAAAATTTTAGTCGTTTTATTTCGATCATTTCTTTATTCTCTTATTGTTGGATAGGAAATTCCCAATTGTTCGAGGTACGTTTTGTATTTTGAAGGATCGTAATAGTACTCCTTCAACATGGGCTTGTATTCAGCCATGATGTCTTTATTCAGATGAATAGCCGGTTTGTCATTCTCATCGATAAAGGGAATGAACTTTGTATTTTTTGTTTGTTCGTTATGGTAATAATCCCACGCTCCCTGTACGACCTCTGGTTTGGTATAAATATCGATCATCGTCATGGCTACCGCTTTAGCTCCTGCTGTCGCACCTTTGTGAGAGATCGGAGTTGCCATCGCTACGGCATTGGACCAGTGATGCCCCTGCAACCCGGGAATATTTGCAGGAAACCGAATGGTCACCGTGGGAACCGACCAGGTAATATCGCCCAGGTCATTGGATCCTCCTCCAAGTGAAAATACCGCAGGTTTACCTAGTCCGGCCAGTTCAGTATTGAGACCCTCTGTTTCAGAGCCTACTTCTTTTTGCAAAGCCTTAGCAAGAGTCTGATCACCCTCTGACCATGTAGGGAGTCCTATTTTCTTTATGTTTTCATAGGCTGTTTCTGCGATCACTTTGTTGTAATGCTGTGGCCATGCGCTACCGAGAATCCGATAGGTCATTTCTGTACCTGTCATAAGTGAAGCCCCTTTTGCGATATTGACCGCCTTGTCGTACATGTTTTTAATGGATGGGTAATCTCTTTCCCTGAAGTAATACCAGACAGAAGCTTTTGATGGAACCACATTTGGCTGATCGCCTCCATTGGTAATGACATAATGTGACCGCTGGGTTGGATAGAGGTGTTCGCGCTGAAAATTCCAGCCGACATTCATCAACTCGACGGCATCTAATGCGCTTCTACCTCTCCACGGCGCTCCAGCTCCATGTGCTGCTTCACCTTCGAACATAAATTCAACTGAAACCAAACCATTTCCACTGGCAGCTCCGTAAGAAACCTGCAGGTTTGTGCTTACATGGGTGAAAATAGCAACGTCTGTAGCTGCCAGGTATCCATCCCGGATGAGATAAGATTTAGTTGCCAATTGCTCTTCGGCAATACCCGGAATGATTTGAATGGTTCCTGACAAACCTTCCCGCTCCATAATTTCCTTTACAACCAACGCGGCTGTCAGATTTACCCCAACAGAAGCATTGTGGCCTTCGCCATGGCCGGGACCTCCTTCCAGGATTGGATCGTGATAGGCTAAACCAGGCTTTTGAGAAGCTTTCGGTATGCAGTCTACATCGCCACCAAGAGTGATAACCGGCTTTCCGGAACCATAAGTCGCCATCCATTGGGTGGGAATTCCCGCAAGGCCTTTTTCTATTGTAAAGCCATTTTCTTCCAAAAACTTCGTCGCATATTCCATGGTTTCAAATTCCTGAAAGCCCAATTCACTAAAGCTAAAAATCATATCAACCATCTCCTGTGTCATCTTGCTCCTGTTTTCAACTTCTGTCATCGCTTCCATTTTGAGAGATTCGATTTTCTTTGTGCTCAGGCTTTTGGTCTGAGCAATTCCTTCAAAGGCATAAAATGCGATGAGTAAGACGATCAAAACTTTAATTTCTCGTATCATGATTTTAGATTGTTATCAGATGAATTCATTTTGACTGTTGGATAGTTGATACCCATTTTCTCGAAGTAAGTCCCAAGTGAAGCAGGGTCTTTGACATACTTCCTTTCCTGAGGTAGATTATTCAAAGGCTTTTCATGCATGGATACCTGCCCAAAATTCTTTGAGAAGGGAACCCACTTAATATTTTTTGTTTGTGCCTCGTTGAAATACGTTTTTGCAGCATCCACCAATTCGGGCCTGGTCATAAAATCAACTAAACTTGTGGCAATGACTTTGGCCCCGGCACTTGTTCCTTTGTATGCAATTGGAGCGGAATTGAACCATTGATGGAGAGGTATACCAGGAACATTGGATGGTAAACAAAGTGCCACCGACGGAACCGTCCATGTAAGATCTCCACTTCCATTGGTAAAACCATTTTTTGAGTTTTTTAACGGATGTCCCAATTGCAAAGGATGGGTATTTAATCCCTTTACCTCTGAACCAAACTCTTTTTGAATCGCTTTTGCCAATTCATGATCTGTGTCACTCCAGCGTGGCAAGCCAATTTCCCTGATATTTTCATAAATGGTTTCGGCAAGAATTATGTTGTTATGCTCTGGCAAGCTGCTCCCCAATATCTTAAATGAAAACTGTGAATTAGTAATGGTCGATGCTCCTTCCGCCAGGTTAATTACCTGATCGAACATCTTCTTTACCATTGAAAATTCTTTTTCCCTGAAACAATACCAGATCGTTGCCCTGGAGGATTGAAGATTGGAATTGATGCCATCTTTAGATATGAAATAATGGGCAGGTTTTAGTGGATACCGATGCATCTTCAGCATTTCCCAGCTTGTCCGCAATAAATTAGCAGCATTTCGGGCACTTGTTTTCCGGACAGATACGTTGGATTGATTTTGATCCCCTTCAAAAGAAATTTCAAAAGAAATAAGTCCCTGGCCCTCTGACTGACCGTAACCTACATAAAGATCAGAGCCAACGTGGCTGAGTATGCACAAATCCGTCTGATCAAAATATCCTGCCCTGAGGAGTGTTGATTGCAATGTTTCAGTCTCTCTTGCCAAACCGTAGATGACACTGACAGTACCTTGCAGCTTTTCTTTGTCGATTATTTTTTTTATGGCTAATGCGGCAAGGATATTTGCCCCGAGGGATGCGTTTTTACTTCCAAAATGGCTGGAACTCTCATTAAAAAACGCATCAAAAATAGTAGTACCGTGTGTTTGTGAAAATGTTTGATTAAAACTAATGTTATCTGACAAAATGATTTCAGGCTTACCTGCTCCGTAGGTCGCTATCCATTGTGTTGGGATCCCGGAAATATTTTTCTTAAGAATAAATCCATTTTTTTTCAGAATTTCTAAAACGCAATCCATGGTTTCATTTGCAGAAACATCCTGCACATCAAAACTGAAAATCGAATTGACTATCTCCTGAGTAAGTTTGCGGTTACTTTCGATATTCGTTTTGACCTCTTCCTTCAAGGAAAGAATCTTATCTGTCGAAAATTTTGAATAACTGTAGGAAGGTAAAATCACTATCAAAAAGCAGAACATAGCAATGCCAGCAACCCCTATCGGGAAGTGAAAACTTAATAAGTTGAGAAATTCCATTATTGCTGCAATCTTCTTATTGAATGTTTTCATCACATTTTAATTCATGCTATTGTCCGCCTCCACCACCAGACGATGATTCCTCTTTTTCAAGAGTTGGATATTGAATACCAAGCTGCTCGAGATAAGTAGAATATTTTGAGGGATCGTAATAGTATTTCTTCATTTCCGGCCTGAATTCTTCCATGATTTCCTGGTTCAGTTCAATTGCCGGCACATCATCTTCATTGACTAGTGGATAGTATTTTTCATTTTTGGTCTGCTCATTTGTGTAGTAGTCCCACGCACTTTGAACCAGGTCAGGATTGCAGATCAAATCGATCAAGGTCATTGCCTCGGCTTTCGCTCCGGCAGTTGCTCCTTTATGGGCAATAGGCGTAGCCATCGTGACAGCACTCGACCAATGGTGGCCCTGCAGTCCCGGCATGTTGGAAGGAAACCGCATCGTAATGGTAGGGACTGTCCACGAGATATCAGCGATGTCGTCTGAGCCGCCACCCAGCGAAAATGTTGCAGGTGGAATGATCTCATCCAACTCGGTATGTAGTCCTATCTGCTCAGACCCTATATTTTTTTGTGTCGCTTTTGCCAATGCGTGGTCTGCCTCCGTCCATTCCGGTAAGCCCACTTTTTTGATATTTTCATACATCTGCTTAGCGATGGGCTCATTGAAATGCCGTGTAAATGCGCTCCCCATGTAGCGATAGGTCATTTCGGTACCAGTCATCATTGCCGCACCTTTGGCAATATCGATAGCCGACTCGTACATGGCCTTTAACCTCGTGTATTCAAATTCCCGGAAGTAATACCAAACAGATGCTTTGATGGGCACAACGTTTGGCTGATCACCGCCATCTGTAATAACATAGTGTGACCTCTGGGTGGGATACAAATGCTCTCTCTTGAAGTTCCAGCCTATGTTCATCAATTCCACTGCGTCCAGGGCGCTTCTTCCTCTCCAGGGCGCTCCTGCAGCATGAGCGGCTTCCCCTTCAAAAGAAAATTTTACAGATACAAGCGCATTGGCGGAAGCTTTGCCATAAGACACGTTGAGGTTATTGCCAACATGGGTAAAAATACAGGCATCAACTCCATCGAAATATCCATCCCGTACATAAAAAGCCTTGGTACCCAATTGTTCCTCTGCCACACCCGGCCACAAAACCAACGTACCGGATAGGTTTTCCCTTTCCATGATTTCTTTTACCACCAAAGCTGCGGTGACATTTACAGCTTGACCGGAGTTGTGGCCTTCTCCATGGCCCGGTGCACCTTCAATGATCGGATCATGATATGCGACACCCGGTTTTTGTGATGCTTTTGGAATACAATCGATGTCGCTTCCGATCGCAATGACAGGTTTTCCCGAGCCCCATTTTGCCAACCAGGCGGTGGGGATGCCAGATATTCCCTCCTCAATGGTAAATCCATTTTCTTCGAGAATGCCGGTAACGTATTTTGACGTCTCAAACTCCTGCATGCCCAGTTCGCCAAAGCTGAAGATCATGTCCACCATTTCCTGGGTGAATTTTGCCCTGTTGGCAACTTCTTCTGTAGCCTCTGCTTTTAATGCCTCAATTTTTTTGGCAGATAATTTTTTGTCCTGTGAAAAGGCTTTTACATGGAATATTAAAGCGAGGGCAACCAATATTATCCCCATGTTTCTAGCCTTGAGGTTTCTGTTGATGGACTTTGTTGGATTATATTTTTTCATTTTATTTTTTTTGGAATTTTTTTACACATTAAACCAGTAAGAAAGCTTTATAACTATCGCCCTGTTTTTTGACTTCAGGCTTTCAGAGAAATAATTGTCACTGTAGACAATAAATAGATCTGAAACAGATTTGAACCTCCATTGCAGCCTGGAATTGATATTGATGTTATCGATCTGGTTGTTATACTGGACAAGCGTGGTGTAATAAAGATTTCTGAGAAAAGTCAGATCAATCTTTGGTCCGAGGAGCCAGATATCTCCATCCTCATACGGATCGGGCATGTTTATTTTATTGTAGGAATAAGCCACCGAAAAGATGGCTTTCGGAGGAATCCTATAGTTGATGCTTCCTGAAAAGCTGTACCTCGTTCCGTCGAAATACTGACCATTTTGGGTGACGAGATTGTAATAAAACTTTTTACGCTTGTCAGATGTGAAATCGATCTTCACATCATAATACCGATATTCATTTCCTGCCTTTAATTTTTCCCCACCACTTTTAGTAGGATCAAAATCATTCAAAAGCTCCAGGTCATACCCTTTTGCCTCTACTTTAAGCTGTGCCAGGTTTTGGAAAAATATTTCATAATTGACGGTGAGCGTATTTTCGATCGAATTCCCGGAAGTATCCCAGAATGCTTCAAAACTTATACCCGGCCCATGCCGATTGATAACGGAAGATTGAGGATATGTATAGGTCTGAATTCCGGGATTAATTTTATAATAAGCTTTCCTGGGAATGAAACCAACCTCTGCATTAAAACTATCTGACACGTATTCGTGGCTCCAGTCTACGGTTATATAGGGGGTTTTGTATTGAAGGACGGATCCATGTGAAGACTGCCTTTGCTGATCGCGATTGGAGTCGAAACTTTGCAAGTAAAACAGCTTGCCATTCCATCGCCCATTGACTGAGGCGAGGTTGTACTCCAAACCAAGCACCCTGTTAAAACTCTTTTGCACTGCAGAGGAATCGTGGTTTTCCAATTGAACCGGTTGCTTATTGACAAAAAGTGCAGTGATATTGGACCTGGAAAATACTTTTCTCTGCAGAACAGCAACACTGTAATTTTGACTTGGCAAATTCAGTTCACTATCCTTTGCTCCCTGAATGCTCATTAGACCCACCCTCCAGTTATTATTGATCTTTCCGCTTAAACGCGCTCCAAATAATATAGGATTGGGTACATACTGCCTGATCGCTGAATCGTAGGCAATACCAATTCTTCGCGAGAAAAACGGCCTGATGGTCTCCGTACCGAAATTGGCGAAGAGGTCTGCGTTTTCCAGGAAAAACTGGCGCTTTTCTTCAAAGAATATCTCAAATCTGCTAAGATCGGTTACCTGATCATCTACTTCCACCTGTGAAAAATCAGGATTGACAGTAAGATCGAGGTTCAAAGAAGGCGTTACACCAATTTTGATATCCCCACCTACTTCAAAGGTTTTGGCTGTGCCAGTTCCATTCAGGTTATCACGGCTAATTCCGGTACTGACGAAGGGAATCACAGCCAGGTTGGTACCCGGTTTTCCCAATGGCTCCTCCCAGGTCAGGTTGCCGGTGAAAGCCAGTGAAGTGAGCCGGAAAGATTTTGGAATGGCAGACCAGCTGGATCGCTCGCTTTGTTTGGTGTCGAGTCGGTAGATATTGACATTCCAATTTTCAGATCCTTTTTTATACCTCAAAGTTTTAAAAGGAATGGCCATCTCTACCACCCAATACCCTTCCTGAAAGCTGGTTTCAGCATACCACTTATTGTCCCAGGAATAGTCGGTATCCTGTTCCCCACCACCTGAAACCAGGCCTTCCTTCATAGATCCGTAGGCATTTACTCCAAATACAAACCCATTGGTCTTATCCAAAAAAGGATCAAGGACAACTACTACCTGGTCATTTTCTGGACCCTTGAAATCCCTTCGCAGTGAAGTAACATTGTAAGGGCCAGGTTTTAGGTCATAACATTTTATAGCAACAAAAAGATTTTCATCATCATAGATCATGGACACTTCTGTCTGGGAAGAAGCAAGTGAGGTATCAGAGGGGAAATTTTCGATGAAATCCCCGCTAAAGGTTGAAACCGACCAAGCATGTTCATCCAGATTCCCATCAACAACGATCTTCTCATTGGTCTTGCTAACCAATAAGCTGCGGGTGCCTATGCCCTCTGTTGCCATTGATGTATTTGTCATCATCATTATTAAGCCAAGTAAGATGTAATCAAATCCTTTCATGCATCCACCAATGTTCCATTATCAGTGGGTCAGTTATTGCTTTCACAGCCGAAATTGAAAAGCTCATCATGACCTGGTGTACCAATTGGTGCACCCGGAGGAGCATTGTCAAGAATCATGTACTTAAAATCATCCTCGTCATCATCATAGTTTTCAATCTTTGCTACGGCATGTGAGAAATGTGCTTTTTGCTCATAGCTTTTTTCCGTTGCCATTGCTGATTGCATCCATTCTGACAACTCCTTTGCTTTGTAGTAGCCTATTGATTGTGCCTGTGAAGGCAGGTTTTCGTTGTTGATCATGCCCAGCATATAAGAAAGCAGCAGGTTATCGACGGCTCTTTGTATTTCAGCTTCATACATATCATCGCTCTTGGATGATTTCCACGTGGCTTTGATTAATTTTTCAAGGACTTCTTCCAATGCCGGTGATTTTTCATCCAATCCATGGTAGGTAAGAATTCTCGAAATTCTATCCGGGTAAAATATTCCTGCCAGAGTAAGATTGGCCAGGCTTTCAGAAGCAGTCAATGGATCAAAAGTTAGTCCGGTTTTGCGAGGAAAGATCTCTGCCGAACTGATATCATTTGGTACCGGCGGAATAAGGGAATATATTTTCTCAGGTATAGCTAAAACTTCCGGACTCAATGTTTTAATCAACGCATCCAGTGCTTTTTCCTGCATTTCCGGAGGTACCATTTCTGTGACTGTCTGTCCATCGCCTCGTAGTGCGTAAGTATAGCTAAGTCCACCTAATATTTTATAAACAGCATGAACCTGATACCGATGAGATAAGTAAAGCGGTACCAGTACTTCTTCGAGTGAAGACATTGGCTCACCTATTCTGATACTTTTCTCTGAAAAATTTTCCAATGCTTTTTCCCTGACCTCTATCAATCGATACAGTTCTTCTACCGGATCTGTACCATTTATCCACTGGTGAGCATAGGGATGTGCAGTTCCCATTGGTCGTGCATCTTTGGTGGTGAGATACATCAAGCCATCTGACCAGGCCTCTTTCAAAATATCCGTTCGCATAGCCAGATCATCACTTCCATCAGGGAAATCGGAATACCCCCAGGAAATTGACACCTTATCCCACTCGCCAATATCCGTGTCATAAGCTTTGGATAGATCAATCTCCCCTTTGTCATCCAAGACCGCCAATGGATGTGGATAATCCATGACTGAGCTTCTGTCATTCATATGGGCCAGGTGATTGTGGGCCAATCCCAGGGTATGTCCAACTTCATGCGCTGATAACTGACGTAACCTTGCCAGCGCCATTTCTTTCATTTTATCATCTACAGGTTTACCTTCTTCATAAGGTGATAGCAAACCTGTAGCGATGAGGTAATCCTGACGAACCCTCAAAGAACCAAGTGTTACTTTGCCTTTTATAATCTCGCCTGTCCTCGGGTCTCTGATAGATGCTCCATATGACCATCCCCTCGTTGAGCGATGAACCCACTGGATCACATTGTACCGGATATCAAGCGGATCGGCATCTTCGGGTAACATTTCAACAATAAACCCATCCTTATATCCGGCAGCTTCAAAAGCCTGGTTCCACCATCTGGCACCTTCCAACAGTGCGGACCTTACCGGCTCAGGTGTTCCGGGATCGAGGTAATAAATGATTGGTTCTACTGGTTCACTGATTTCCGCAGAAGGATCCTTCTTCTTCAACCTGTGTCGGGTAGTAAATCTTTTAACCAACGGATCGCTGATTGGCGTCGCATAATCTTTAAATTCAATGCTGTTAAAGCTAGACCGTGGATCATAGGGCAAAGGCTCATAATCGTCATCCGGCAATTCTATCATTGAAAAATGGACACGTACCGTTACAGCTCCCGGAGTGGGAACTACATCTTCAACATACTCGCCTTCCGGAGTACCAAGAAATGTCAAAATCGACTCAAACTCGGAATTCTTCGGAAAGTTCTTTGTGTTAGGTAAATAAACCGCCGATCTGGTTGATTCAAGTTTATAAGTTCCCTGTTTTCTTCTTTTCAAAGTTTCGGAAACCTGATACTCGTCACTTAGCAGAAACGGTGTTAAATCGATTAAATATTTATCTCCTTCCTCGGCCTTAACATCAAATCCCCACAAAACGGATTTGGCAAAGGCTTCCTCCACCGCTTTTCTTTCACTGGGATTATCTGAAAGCGCCACAAAACCATAATTAGATTGGGTTAATAGTACTTTAGGGCCAATCCTGTCAAATTTCACAATTTTTGTATCCCGCCCAAGTCTTCCTCTGTCCAATCCTATATCATTGGAGCCAACTCCTGCCTGTAGCCCATTATAGTAAATAAACTCACCTTTTGATTTATCCACTTCCAGCCAGATCTTTCCCTCTTTATCGTCCCAATAAAAATTGAAAAAACCGGGGTAGTATTTCATACCCTCGGTTTTAACTTTAATCGATTCTATTGCTTTAGATTCGACGGAAGACAGAAAAGCAAAAGCAATAGTTATTAAACTAAAAACACGTATGATATTAAGATGAGATCCTTTCATTTATCTTTAATTATTCAAATCCAATAATTCTGTCTTTACTTATTCGGTCACTGGTATGGTCAAGCTACACGTTCCTGTAGTAGATGTTGCAGGTGGCGCTGTTGCTACTCCTAATGGATTTTCAAAGCCGAGATCCGGAATTGTACCAGTAATCCCATTATGATATGGATAAACTATCGTACTTGGGAAATCTACCCCACACAGTGCAGATCCGAAATTGGTGAATGAAACAGAGGATTCTTCGAAAGTAAACATCACTGTAAATACATCTCCCACTTCCAGGTCTCCTGCTGTTAAGCCAAATAAGGCTGCTGCTTCGCTTGCGGAGATATCCACAAATGTTGGAACGGCTCCCGGATCGAGATTTTCCAGTGTAATAAAATCAGAGGTGCCGGAAGAGCTGGTATAAGAAAGCTCCACATCAATTTCCGTCAGATCAACACTAATAAAATCCCTTCTGGAGAAGTCAAAGGAATACAGATCATCCCCAGATGCTGTTATTTCAGATACGCTGAAGCTGTTATCAGAACTAACAGTAGCTTCAGGAATTGACGGGGTAAGCACATATGCCTGGAGACTGCATATCCCTTCCACACGAATCAGGTTGCATATGTTGTTTCCGTACAAATCAAATACCCTCCCATCAAGTGTTTTAACCACGTAGCTGAAAGTAAAAACATCGCCTACTTCCAGATCTGCTGCTGTCAAACCAAACTCACTTGCTGCAGCACTTGCTGGCAGATTTACAGTAACAGGAAAATCCGAATACGTCTGCCATAATTTTTTGCCTGCTCCGTTCATGCTCAGGTACACATCAATTTCAGATACACTGGCTTCCTCATAGCCAAAATCTTCACCATAGAGGACATACTCGAATTCAGCGTTTTCAATGTCGGCGTAATTGTAGAATGCCTTGTTTTCATCTGTCCATTGAACAACGGCAACGGGTGCCCACTCAGGTTCAGGAGCTGGCATCAAATCAGGATCGTGACATGCATTGAAAACATGCATAAGAATGACCGTTCCTATTAAAAGTTTTATCGATATTTTCATTTTTGTCAATCGTTTAGAAGTTTGAATTATTTATCCCAGAATACAGGTACGGTTATCATTTTGTCTGCCGGAACGTTCTTGTTTGCTCCGATCTCGTCTACAACATAGATCAACCTTACCGGAAAAGGACCCGCTTCATTGTTATCCACAACAGGTTTTAAAACCGGGTAGCCCGTTCTTCTATAGTTATTGTAGGATTCAATACCATTTCCAAAGTTTGCTACATACGCCTGGTCGATAATGATCTCTAGCTTACCCTCATTATCAGCAGCATCATATTTACCCAGGACAGTATTGATATACAAATCGATATCAGAGGTGGTTGGTCGATAATCAGCTGAAACATTGTCCCTGGATTCGCCAAAGGCCATTACCTTTGAAATGGAAGCTCTCATCCCCTCTTCCAGCAAAGTCCTGGGATCGCCGTTAGTGCCCAATGTCAACGCTGCCTCAGCCATGATAAACTTCACCATGAAATTGGTGATCATAGGATGAATACCCTGTCCTGTTCCATCATTCACAGTCAGCGGTTTTGCGTTGTCTGCATCAAACAATCCTCCTGCCGGATAAACACCCCATTTGGTAGAAACAGCCACATCTGCAGGACCTACACTATTGTCACCTCTATCTCTACCCAGGTAGCCATTGCCGGTGTAGAAGTAGAAACAATCAACCTGGTTAAACTCACATGGAATATTGGGTGAGCCCTCGGGTTGGGAAAGCGCTTGTCGGAAAAAATAATACCGTAAACGTGGATCTTTTATTCCATACTGAACATTCGGACTTAAATTCAAATAGTCTTCCGGTTTTCTATCGCTTCCACCAGTCAACTTGATGAAGAAGTGATTGGAGAAATAACCGGATCTTCCACCTGCATTGTAGTCATCTACCCATCTTGGATGTGCGTTTTGCGGTGCAATTCCTGAACCAAAATAGAACTGGAAATCGTCGCCATTGGAAGAGATAAGATCACCTCCGGCGATCAGGGTATTTATTTCACCTGTCACCCCTGCCGGATCTACCAAACGCATCTGATTGAGCATTTTAAGCTTTAATGAGTTGCCCATCATAATCCATTTGTCTATATCCCCATTATATATAATGTCAGAGGCCGAGCTTATATCAAGTGGATTCGAATCGTAATTAGACAGATCAGTTAAAGCTTCATCAATCAAAGCCAAAATGGTGGGGTAAATATCTTCACCTTTATCATACACCGGGTTGTCCGATTGCAAAGCCTCTGAAAAAGGAACATCTCCCCATAGATCAACAAGTATGCTATAGATATAAGCTTTCTGCAATTTCGCTGAACCGAGATAACCTGGTAAAGCAGATTCTTCAGCTTTGCCAATCAATATTTCAATGTCCTGTAAAGCGTCTGCATAAAACCCATTCCAGTCATCATTAAACTGACTTTCGCGAATGTCCCATCGTCCATAGTTTGCGTCATGCAATTGATCTACCAGTGCTGCCGATGCCCGATTGACATTTCTTAATGTCGCAGAAACATATGCCGTTTGAATGGCTGGCAATATCAATGCAGGATTGGCTTCCGATGGGTTATTAGGATCCGTATTGATATCAAAAAAATCGCTTCCGCAGGAGGTAATGATAAAGACGATCATCATCGCTAAACCTGCTTTATATAATTTTATATCTAATCTTTTCATTTTATTCGATTTTGAGAATTAATGAGAATTAAAATGTAAGAGATAAGTTGGCTCCAAATCTCTTGGTAGTTGGCACACCTATGAAATCCAGCCCCTGAAAGTTGCTGCTGCTGCTTACTGCAGTTTCCGGATCAAAATTCAGCTCTTTTGGAAAGTTGGGTGCATTATACCAGAGGTTCCTTCCGGATAGTGAGACCCTGACAGAGCCAAACGGAGTGTTTTCCAATATTTTGCTCGGTAGAGAATAACCAAGGCTTACTTCCCTTAATCTTACTACTGAAGCATCATATACATGAGCATCCGTATAATTTGTAATGCCAAAGCTGTCAGTGAAATACCAGTCATAGTTGGCGATGACAACATTATTTCTCACTTTTTGACCCTCAACAATGAGTGGTCCTGTGCCTTCTGCATTTGCTACATATCCAGGAATTACTCTTCCAGCTTCCCTGTCTCCAACGTCTATTACCCCACGACCAACAATTTCTTCAGCTGTTTGAGACCACATATCTCCTCCTTTTTTATAGTCAATCAGGAAGCTAAATGTGAAACCCTTATAGGTAAATGTGTTCTTAACACCAATGATATAATCCGGGTTTGGATCACCTATGACGCCCAGTCCGGCAGACAAAGGCCTGCCAAGCTGATTGTTGCTGATAATCAATGAACCATCATCCGGATCTCGCAACATTCGGTTTCCAAATATCTGACCAAATGGTTCTCCCGTTCTATGTACAATATTGACAGTCGAATTACCCCCAACTACAATTTGTTCTGCGTCTCCCAGGTCCTCAACTATGTTTCTGTTCCTGGTAAATGCTGTATAAACATTCCAGGTAAGGCCATTGTTCATCCTGATAAGATCTGCATCAAAGCCTACTTCTATTCCGTAGTTTCTGACCTCACCAATATTGGTAAGCTTTGTACTAAATCCTGAGGAAGGAGGCAATGTGATATTAATGATGCTATTGGTTGTATACTTATCATAGAATGTAAAATCCAATCCAATCCTGTTGTAGAATAAACGGAGCTCTGTACCAATTTCAAATTCAGTAATAAATTCAGGTTTCAAATCTGGGTTACCTGATGAATTTGATAGTGTCAAACTGTTATAAGTTCCATCCGGATTAGTAAATGGAAACTGTGTTTCATTAAAAGTAGAATTTGTTACATAGGTCGTCGAGGTCATGTATGGATTAGCGTCATTTCCCACCCTGGCCACACCAGCTCTGAGTTTTGCGAAATTGACAATATTGGAATTGATATTAAGTGCATCAGTTAATATCACAGATGCGCTTACACTTGGATAAAAATAGCTTCGTGTTTCCGCTGGCAAAGTGGATGACCAGTCGTTTCTTCCAACAAGGTTAAGAAAATAAATGTCCTTGTATGAAAGGGACAAGTCTGCAAAAACCCCCTGGTATCTTTGCTTGAACATTTCATCCCTGATTACTCTTTGGGAAGCAGTGTTTGTGAAGTTATTGTTGCCAAATACAATGATTTCGTTTCCTTCCTGCATTTTCCTTTGCGTCAATCTTTGGTTAACATTATGACCCAATATCAACCTGGCGTGCAAGTCAGGGTTTATGTTTCTATCGATGGTAAATAGCAGGTTCCCATCCAGTTCTTGCCTGTAAATATCATCGATGGTTATGCGCCCTAGCGGAACATCTGATGAACCTTTCTGAATAACACTTTTCCTTGAATCTGTGTAGGCATTGAAACCCAGCTGGTAACTTACAGTTAGCCACTCAGTAAAGTCATATCCAACAGAAGCTTTTCCGTATACCCTGTCAACATCACTTGTATACGGTGCGTATTTGGCAATCCAGTAAGGATTATCAACACCGGTCCTGTTGTAAACATTTGCACCAGTAACCGGATCTTCAAATGGCAAATTGGTTAAATCGTACATGATTGGCACATACAAAAGCCTTTCTACGATAGATGGATTCCCTCCCAAACTTGTAGCAACCTGTGGGGTTTCCTGTTTGGTTTTTACATAGCTCATGCTACCTTGCAGGAATAGTCCATTGGCCAGCTTTCCCTGACCGCCAAAATTGACATTTGTTCTGCTGATCTCGCTATTAGGAATAATGCCTGTATTATCCATTCTTGATACACCCCCGGTAAAAGTTGTATTTTCACCACCAGCATTTATCTGAATGGAATTTTCGATCAAATGGCCTCTTTGCAAGAAATCTTCCGTGCTGTTTGGATATGGTTCATAAGCCATTCTTTTTCCGGCATACATATCTCCAATTGCTGTCCCTTTCAGATGGTCGGCATCATAGACATGCTGGACGGAGTCATATTCATCAAATCTTGGTCCCAAGCTTCCATTAAATGCAACCACAAGATTCTGGTGCTGGCCTGAACCGTATATATTTTGGTAATTGGGTAATGATGCGACATCTTCGAACGCATAAGAACTGTTAAAAGTAATTTCCAGTCCCTTCTTTCCTTTTGTTCCTGCCTTTGTGGTAATTACAATCACACCGTTTGCGGCACGTGATCCATAGAGAGCCGCCGCTGAAGCACCTTTCAGAACTGTGACAGATTCAATAATGTTGGGATCCAAATCAAATGCTCTGTTCGTATAGCTGTTACCCGTTACACCATCTGCAATATCCGCAGAACTTCCCGAATTAAAAGTTGAATTGTCAAATGGGACGCCATCAACGACAAAGAGGGGTTGTGTATTTTGTGTCAACGATGAGTTGCCACGAATGGTAATATTGGTTGCACTACCAACACCTCCTCCACCTCCCTGGATGTTAACTCCGGCAACCTTACCTGTCAATGCTTTTACCGGGTCGGCTTCAGCCTTCTGAGTTAATTGTTCTTTATCAACAGTTGTGGTAGAATAGCCTACTGCTTTCTTGTCCCGTTCAATACCGATTGCCGTGATAACAACCTCGGCTAGTTCTTTGGTATCTTCAAGAAGTTCTACATCAATGACAGATTGATTGCCAATGGAAACTTCCTTCGTGACAAAACCAATAAAAGAGAACACCAAAACATCGCCGGTTTCCTCAGGAATCTGCAAGGAGTAGTTTCCCAAAAAATCAGTAGTAGTTCCCGTAGTTGTGCCTTTAACTACGACGTTTACCCCAGGTAATCCTTCACCTGAAGAGGATGTAACTGTTCCCGAAACAGAAATTGGCTCAGCGTCAGTAATTTCAGCAGTGCCATCACCCTTTGTGGAGATCAAACTGCTTTTGGCAGCTATCAAATCCGTACTCATCATCAAAATGAGAATGATAGAGAAATAGTTTAATAGAGATAATTTCATAAAAGAGTTGTTTTAGCAGTTAATTAATGATGATTAGTCTAAACCGATTTCCAATAATCATTAAGATCACTGGTTTTCAATAGAATTGACCATTTGAAAAAAGACAAAGGAATTCCGTTACCAGAAAAATAATTCCGGAGTTTGTCCATGAGAACCCATGGATTTTCTATCAACAATTGCAAGTTGAGTAAATTTTCTTTATTTAACCCGCAACGCTTTAGGTATACTTTGTGCACACCTTACCCACCAACCTCATTCCTTGAAATTGTGGATTTTAAAATAGCGAATGGTAAATACCCTGGTTATAAGTTCAGGTATCCCTAATTGATTTAATAAAAAGTTTTTCCATGCTGTGTAATAATTATAAGTGAAACACCAATCTAAGTTTTTGAACATCCGAATGAGTTTTTCGAATATTTAATAATAAGTCAATCTTAATTGAAAAAACCGCCAATAAAATTTATTTTTTTTGTAATAAGTTTAAAATTATTGTCCTTTTGTTATGATTAACATAAATAAAAGATGAATAATTTTTAAAAAATGAGACCACAAATAAGGGTTTATCATAATTTTGACAATAGGCATATAGGTTTTATATAAAAATTGTAAAAATGTAGTTAGGCAAAATTTTTTTCGGCGGTATTTAATTTTTCCCTAATTAAATTGTACTTATTTCATATCCTTTGTGATAGCAGGCTTTTGCTAAAATGATAACCAGAAATGAGCGGTTGAAATATTGATTTCGTTACCTCATAGGATAACGGACAGGACTAAAGGTAAGCCCCAAAGAATTGAAACATTGTGGTACCGATCTATGTCGATTCAATTGAGTTTGAATCTGTTAGAAAAAGCTAGGCTAGTCTGTATTCCTCCAGGCCGTTTCTGAGCAGCTTTGTCGCTTTGCTCATATGCTTTTCGACAGTGCTAAGTGGAATATCCAATGTGGATGAAATCTCCTTAAAACTCATTCCCTCCCGTTTTCTGAGCATGAATACCTTTTGATATTTCTTCGGAAGTTTATTTAACTCCTTTTCAAATGCCTGGTATAGCTCCTTGAATTTGACTTCTTCCTCCACTACATCAAAAGAGTCTTTGACTTTTACCTTTTCCTGGTATTTTCTCTGAATAATCTGGGACTTGATGTAATTGATGATTTTGTATTTCAGCGAAGTGTGAATATATACCTGGAAAGATTTCTCCACTTTCAGATTGCTTTTTTTATCCCAAAGGTTTAAAAACAATTCCTGAGTAAGCTCTTCTGCAACTTCCTTCGACTGTGTTTGATGCAAAGCTTTATAGTAAAGACTCGACCAGTATTTTTGGTACAATACCTCAAACGCCCTGTTGTCACCCAATTTTACCATTTCAATCAGATATTTATCAATATCAAACTGAAGATCATTTATCGTTTCCATAGTTTAGCCATTCATGATTAACAAACATGTTCATCTTTTGTCCTCAATGACTGGACTTCACTACATAATTAAAGGGCAAATGGAAATTCTTATTACAATTTAGAAGACAATAGGTAAAATAAAAACAGGCAGATCATTTTTCTTATTTATACAATAAAAATTCTTCGCCAAGTTCTATTAACGATTTGCGTGCCTGATACAAAATTGTGATAAGCTATAAGAGCGATCCGGACCTATTCTTGTTTAACTTATCATCATTGTAAAATTCAATGATCTGCATTTGATCTGCCAAATCATTGATATTCAGGCTGTTTTGAGCAATAAAATTGTCAACCTTTTTGAATTCTTCGCTATTCAAACCATTCAAAAATATCTTCTCAAAGTGAGCACTCGTAAATATTCTGTCTCCTATTTTAAAAAAGTAATTAAAAGACATGACATGCTGATATTTTGAATCGCTGATCAATATTCCCGAAGAGGTGTAAACATCTCTTTCCAGTGTTAAGTCTTCTACTGAAAAATCGGATCTCTCCTTTCTCAATAGTTTAACCTTTCCATTGAGAACCTGCTCAAAGAAAACGTCAGCGTTCAAATCATTCCTGAAATTGTAAGGCATCGATAAGTATTTCCTTACCATATTGAATTGCGTATCATTAATGTAAAAAAGATCAACTTTAAACGCCGGCAATGCCAGCATTTTTCCATCACTTTTTACCTGCAATATGTTTAGGGCAGGATTGAGCCTGAGCTCACCATTGATAACCGAATGGTCTTTTAATACGGCTACTCCTTCATACCAACCATCTTCTGCATAGGTGTGTTGCAAACATATAAAAAGGCATGCAACCAAAATATATTTTTTAACTGTCATTTTTTAATATTGAAAATTATTACCCTAAAATATTTTGCTTTTGGCAATTTTACCAGTAACAAATGTTATTTTTTTGCGAAAAAATCAATTTTTGAGCGATTATTTTTTAACAGGATAGAATTACTAATCCATTTGGATTTTCAAATTTTTTAATAATTGAAGGTGTTGTCAATCGATTGGAAAACGATCTTATCCTTTCATTGATTAATTGATAGGTTTAAAGTGTTTATGATGAGAAAATACTAATGGGATTTTGAGATGCTTATGACACTAATAAATGACACGCAAAGAAACAAAAAGCTGCATTTTATGACTCAAACCCGCTGCCCTTCTCGATCAAAGCCTCTTTCTTCCAGGAACCGTTTTTATAATATGCAAAGGCAAGCGCGGCTGCAAGCAGGTTCGATACAGGAAATGCCCACCAGATACCTTCATAACTCAAGGGTGTTTTATGTGAAAGGATAAACGCGACCGGAAACCGTACGATCCAGAGGCTGAACACTGAGATCAACATGGATACTTTGGTCAAGCCAGCACCATTAAAAACACCATTCATAACCTGTTGAACCCCCAGCAACCCAAAACTTGGGGCCATGGTTTTGATAAAAACAGTCCCGTCTCTGATGACATGTGGGTCGTTCGGAATGAAAAATGTGGTTATGGGTTTAGCAAACACAAATAAAATCAATCCAACCGCCGAAAGCCCACATAACGCTATGATGCTACTTAAATTCCCAACTCTTTCAGCCCGCACAATTTTTCCTGCACCAATGTTCTGCCCGATCAGACTGGTAGTTGCAATGGAAAATCCCAATGCGGGAACGATAACCAGACTCAGGATTCTGGCTCCCACGCCATACGCTGCAACAATATCGCTGCTAAAACTGGTAACCAGCATAACCATCACGGTCATCCCACCGGCACGTGTAGATTGGTCCAGGCTGGAAGGAATACCTACAAAGAACAATCTTCTTATCCATGGAAAGTCAAATTTCATTTGTGAGAAGTGGATTTTAATCCCTTGTTTTCCGCTGAATAGAATGATCATTCCGGCTATAGCTGAAAGCCCCTGTGTAATCACACTGGCAATAGCGGCACCAGCCACTCCGTATCCGGGGATGGGACCAAAACCAAATATGAATAACGGATCCAAAATCAGGTTTAGCAAAACAGTTGCCAGAACGATAAACATTGGTGTGATCACCTTCCCAATACCCCTCATCAATGATTGGTAAACAAAAAACATAAAAAGAAAGATGAAGCCCCAGGATGATACTTGAAAATAATTCACCGAATCTTCCAGTATTTCAGGGCCTGCTCCCACCAGCTTCATCAGGGGAGCCGCCATATAATAGCCAAATACTGCCAGAAGAATGGAAATGATAAAAATCACTGCCACGGTTTGAGATGAGCTATAGTTGACCTGGTCCTGGTTCCTGGCTCCTTTGTATTGAGAAACAATGACCGTCCCACCCAATGTTAATCCTCCGCCTAGCGAAAGTACTAAAAAGAGGATGGGGAAGCTTAAACTTACACTTGCTACGGCATTTGCACCCAGCCTACCCAGCCAAAAGGTATCAATCAACTGGTACATGGTCTGAAGGACATTGGCCATAATGATGGGAAAAGCCAGGCTAACCAGTGAATTGAGGATCTTTCCCTCCGTGTAATTTCTTTCTTTGAGCATACTGATTTAAAACTACAAAGTATGATGCAAAACGGTGTTATGCTAAAAGAAGAAACCGAATAGACTCTCCTAAAATTTTGTGAAATGCAGCGCTTACCTGGATGGACGGACTTTAATAGGATACATATTCTTTTGCAATACTTTCTCCAACTTCCTGATAGGATTTTCCCTGGATAACTCCACCACTCTTGCATGAGCCCTTTCACCCATTGACTTCCACTGATCACGGCTATTCCATGCCTTCCTTAGAGCCGTGTCAAACAAAGGTGCCGTTGCATATTCTGCCATCCAGCCTAATTCTTCGTCTGCTAAGACTTCAGGGTTCCCGCCAACTTTTGTGGTAACAACGGGCCTTCCACACATCATAGCTTCCAGCAACGCCAGCGGTGTTCCCTCAGCCCTGCTCGGCAGCAACAGCAAGTGGTTATGCTCCCATATTTCAGCTACATTGTCAACAAAACCTCGCAGGGATACTCTTTCTGCCAGATTGTAAAATGTAATGAGCTCCTTAATATATTCTTCATCCGGACCTTCTCCATACATATTCAGATGCCAATCGAGTGAAAGCCAATATTCGCTACCAAGCGTTTCCAGAAGCACATCCTGAGCCTTCCATTTTGTTTCAAACTTAGCGACAGAAGCAAAATTTACTCTAGATGAATTGTTGAAGGGAAGAGGTTTGGTCAACAAAAATTTTGATTCGTTGAGGATAACCTCCGCATTTTCGATTTTAGCTGCGATTTGCCTTTCTGCCAGATCTTTATTTTGATTTGAGACGAAAACAATCGAATCCATTTGTAAAAGAAACTCCCGAAGTGCCAGACGATTTTCTGGCTGAAGGTCATCGGAAACAAAATGGCTGTACAAAACCTTGGAACATTTTACCTTGTTGCATAAAATATTCACATACGGCAAATTCAAAATATCAACAAGGGAACCAGAGTTTACCAGTAAAATATCGGGATAGAATTTGGCTATCTTTTTGTAATCCCTATTCAACCTTTTTTTTATCAACTTCGGCCAGGGAAATCTTGAGGATTTTCTCACGACTACCTCCAACCCCTTTCCCATGAGTTGTTCTATTTTTTTATTTTCTGCTATGGATTCGGAACAGTAAAGAAAGATTTCATGTCGCTTGCTTAGTGCATAGTTGGCAAACTGCCACCAGACTTCTTCGGTGCCGGCCCATTGATAATTTTCTACAGTTGAAAGAATGACAATCTTCATTTAACCTTTTTGCTTTTTTGTTGTTTGATGCGTGTTATAGCCGCATACAAATATACCATTGTACATGCTTGTACAAAGTATATCAGAACAAAATGAAAATAATAATAAAATGATAAAGGAGGGTTGTCATTATTAAGGGCATTCGATATTACCCTGGAAGTGATCATTAGATTGTGAGTAAAAAATGGCATTGTAAGTTGACCGAATATGTTTATAAATAAGCCTATGCAGAATTTCGCTGTACTAAAACTGTTTTGATCTCAATATTGACATTGGGTAAGTTTTTATTCTCAATACGATCCAGCAAAACCTCGGCAGCTTTCAACCCGACTTCATATGCAGGCTGCTGAATTGTAGTTAGCGGTGGCTCGATGAGTTCTGAAAATTCTTCCCCGGTAAAACCAACAACAGCGATCTGCTCTGGAATGCTATAACCGTTTTTCTTTAACCAATTTATGCTGCCATAGGCGACCTCATCACTCACACAAAAAATAGCATCTGGTTTATCCGCAAGATTCATCAATTTCTCTGTGCAAAGTCTTCCGCTTTTTACAGAAAAATCGCTGGTAATAATATCATCATCACTGGGTTCGATACCCGCATTTCGCAATGCGTTCAGGTATCCTTGTTTTCGTCTTTGAGAAAGCAACAAATCCGGTGGCCCCTGGATATGAGCTATTTTACGATATCCTTTTTTTATTAAATAATTGACCGCAGTAAATGCACCATCCATATCATCCACACATACTTTTGATGTGTCGACATCTTCTGCTATCCTATTAAAAAGTACGTAAGGAATCTCCTTCTTCTTTAATTCAAGCAAATGATCATAATTTTTAGTTTCACGCGACAGGCTAATGATCAATCCATCTACCCTCTTGCTGACCAATTTTTTAATAATTTCCTTTTCCAATTGATAAGATTCCCTTGTATTGCAGATCATGATATAATAATTATGATCGATTGTAAATTCTTCCATCCCCGAAATGGCCTCTGCATAGAAAAAGTGATAACAAGGCACTACCACTCCTATCGTATAAGATCGTTTGCTTACCAAGCTTACAGCAATTGAATTTGGCTCATAGTTCAATGAGTTTGCAAGTTCTTCTACCTTCGCCCTGGTTTCGGGATTTACGTCAGGTTTATTTCGAAGCGCCCTGGAAACAGTGGATGTCGAAATACCCAATTTGATTGCAATATGTTTAATGGTAATGGATCTGTTTTTCATACGTGTTGCGTGAACGTTCCCGGTAACGGTTTTTTATTTGTACATCCTTTCACTTTCATGAATTAAAGGCGAAACCGCCTATATTTTCACTATTTTAATAAAAAAATATTAAATGCCTCTAATCTATTTAGGAATATGCCTTGTGTTTCTCATCCTCATTATGATGAAATTGAGGGTCAATGCGTTTATCGCATTATTGCTTTCCGCCTTCCTGGTAGGAGTGTTAAACAAAATGGGCTTACTATCCGTTCTCGACTCGCTGACAAAAGGTATTGGTGATACGATCGGAGACCTGGTTCTCATCCTGACCTTTGGGGCTATGCTCGGAAAGATGATGGAAGTCACCGGAGGGGCATATAAGATCACCCATGTAATCATCAGGAAGCTTGGAACCAATCGGATTACCTACGCAATCTTAATCGCAGGATTTATTATCGGCATGCCGATGATGTACAATGCCAGCTTCTTAGTCCTCATTCCGATCATTTATTCCTTTAGTTATGTTTCGAAAATACCACTAATGCAATTGGGGATACCTTTATCTGCCACATTGTCTATTGCCCATGGATACCTGCCTCCTCACCCGGCTCCTGTTGTAGTATCGCAAATGTATGGGGCTGATATTAACACTGTATTTATCTTTGGATTAATTTTAAGCGTTCCTGCTATATTTGTTGCTGGAATCTTGTTGCCCAAATTTTTTACAAAAGTTTCGGCGACACCTCCCCCCAATCTGTTTACTCCACAACAATATGAAAATACCCCTTCATTTGGGATAAGTCTTGTTTGTGCAACAATTCCCTTTATTCTTATGGCCACTTCGGCCATTTTTAAGAATTATCAAATCGAGTGGTTGGAGTTTATTGGTGATCCGAATATAGCCCTTTTCATTGCTGTCATTCTATCGATTTATCTGCTTGGGATAAGAAGGGGAAAATCCATGGATTCTCTTATGAAAAATTTAGGCGATGCTGCCTCCAGTATAGCCATGATCGTTTTGATCATCGCTGCAGGCGGGGGATTCAAACAAGTATTGAGCGATAGCGGTTCTGCAAATTATATCCGTGACATAGCTTTAGCATCAAACTTTAATCCGATCATTCTTGCCTGGATGCTGGCAGCTGTTATTCGCCTCGTCCTTGGTTCTGCTACCGTTGCAACTATTACAGCTGCTGGAATAATGGTTCCAATTGTACAAACAATTGATGTCCCGTTGGAGATCATGGTTTTGGCTACAGGTTCAGGAAGCCTGATGTTTTCACATTTTAATGACATTGGCTTCTGGATGTTTAAAGAATACTACAATGTCAGCATTAAACAAACTTTTATGATCTGGACGGTGATGGAATGCCTCATTGGAATAGTCGGATTGTTGGGATGTCTCATCATAAATATGATCCTATGAATTACCGGCATTTTCATATCATCCTATTGCTTTGTTGCTCATGCAATTTTGCCAATAAACCTAAGATCTTTTATTTAAACTCCTATCACCTGGGATATGGATCAAGTGATCAAATCATGCAGGGGATTGTAGAAACATTGGATACCAGCAATATTGATCTCAGGATCTTTTTTCTGGATGCCAAACGCCTTGACAACGAACAACTAAATACCAGGTCTGATCTTGCCTGGAATGAGATCCTGAAGCATGATCCGGACATAATAATCAGCTCAGATGATAATGCTATGGAAAGTGTGATTGTCCCGCACTTAAAAGAGATTCTTGTTCCAGTGCTTTATTGTGGATTGAATTGGTCAGCAGATAAATACAACCTGCCAACGGATAAAGCTTCCGGAATGCTGGAAATTCTTCCTGTAGAAAGATGTATTGAAACGATACGAAGATCTGGATATAGCGCTAAATCAGTAACAGTTATTTCAGAAAAATCCATTGGAGAAATCAAAAACAAAACTGCGTTGATTCCCATTTTTGAGTCTCAAAATCTTTCCGTGAACTATGAAATGGTGCCTGATTTTGATTCCTGGAAGGCTAAATTCGCTCTATCTCAGCAAGATAGAAATATCATATTTCTGCCTACCAATGGAGCTATTCAAAATTGGGATCACGAAAATGCCGTGTATTTTGTTGACCAGCATGCGAAAGTCCCGGTTTTTACCTGTGATGATTTCATGTTGCCATATTCCTGCTTTGGCCTGGCCAAGATCGCTAGCGAACAAGGAGAATGGACAGCTCAAAAAGCACTCGAAATATTGAACGGAAAAAGTATTCAGGAAATACCGATGACCAAAAATAGCCGGTTCGAATGCCTGATCAACCAGCAATTATGTGAAAAAATCCAATTCGGCATTACTGATTCAACCAACTCATGTAAAGTGTATGAAGACATTAAGTAGCAAAGCTAAAAACAGGTTAACAGGTTTAATTAACTATTTGAAAACCAATAAAGACCATTTGGTGATAGATGGTGATACACACCCAACTGATCTGTCCAGATTAGAAGAACCCATTCTTCAAAAATATAAATCGACGTCTGACTATTATCAGGGCCGTCCCATTGGCCACAAGGATTTGCTGTATGGAATGGCCACTTCGGGTATTGACATGTCTTTGATATGGCAGAATCCGGCTGCCTTTAATTATACAGAGGACAAAAGTCAAAATTTTGAAAAGCTGTTGCAGGCCAATTATGATATTTCAGCGTTTGCCACTGACTTTCCTGAAAAATTCATTCCAGCCGGTTGGACGGACCCTAAAAGTCTGGGACTGGATAATGCGCTTAAAATGTGTGAAATTTCAGTCATGGATTTAGGCTTTCCAATCGTCAAAATGAATCCTGCACAAAATGCCTTTCCAATTGACAGTGATTTTGTTTTCACTACGGTGGAGAAAATCATTGGATTGGGAGCTACTCCAGCATTTCATTTCGGCGGAGATTCACCATATACGCCTGCAGAGGGGTTAGAAAGGATTATTTCTACATTTCCTGAACATCCGTTTATCGGCGTTCATATGGGAGGAGGAGGATCCCATTATGTTGAGGGTGATCCGACTTATCTTAAAGCCAGAGAATTAGGATTAAAATACCCAAACCTTTTTTATATTTTAAGCGCCAAAAGAGATACACATATAGAAAGTGACCTGATCCTCTATACGGAAAAAGGAAAACCCTTTATGGAGAACCTGGCATGGGGAAGTGATGCTCCCTATGGACTACAAAGCTGGAACATCGGTGGAATTAAAAATCTATTTAAAATATTGGTTAATCGGAATACAAATATCCAAAAAGAAAATGGGAGAAAACCACCTTTATTTACAAAGGACGTCATTCAAAACTACCTCGGAACAAACCTTGCCAATCTCGTGATTAAATCATGTGAAACAATATTATTGAAAAATGAAGAATTAATCGAAAGAAATCAGAAAACCCACTAAAGCTACCAGAATCCACCATACCAAAATTTATACCTTGGCATTTACATTCAAAATCTAGAAAAATAACAATCACAAGAGTAAATATTTTTCCAATCATGATTTTTAGATATATACTTCTATCATTACTCATTATACTGATTGGCTGTTCCAATCCAGCCGGGCAAAATACTCCGGAAACTGCAAAGCCAAATATCATTTTCATAATGGCTGATGATCTGGGCTATGGTGATCTAGGAGCATATGGACAACAAAAGATTGGTACACCCAACATTGACAAACTGGCCCGGGAGGGAATGGTTTTTACGCAGCACTATGCAGGCAGTACAGTTTGTGCTCCTTCCAGGAGTTCCCTCATGACTGGTCAACATACAGGGAATACTACCATTCGTGGAAACATTGCAAATGGATCATTGTCGCCTCGTGATACAACAATTGCTGAGCTCATGAAATTGGCGGGTTACCGTACGGGAATTATTGGAAAATGGGGTTTGGGTGAAGAAAATACTCCCGGTGTGCCAAACAAAAAGGGCTTTGACTATTTCTATGGTTTTCTCAATCAAATCCACGCGCATAATTATTACCCGGATTATGTTTGGGAAAATGGCAGCCGGGATTCTCTTGGTAATGTCGTTGAAATTATTGACAGTACTTACGCAAAAGGAATTGGTGGAATAGCAACAGAAAAAAATGTTTATATCCAGGATAAGTTTACAGAGAAAACACTTGAATTCCTTGAACAAAACAAAGATTCATCCTTTTTTCTCTATCTCGCTTTTACCCTTCCTCATGCCAATAACGAATCCAAAAACTGGAATCTTTCCGGAATGGAGGTTCCGGATGTAGGAAGTTATAAAGATGAAAACTGGCCGTTGCCACAAAAAGAACATGCGGCGATGATCTCTTATCTTGACAAAGATGTCGGAATAATCATGGACAAGCTGCGAGAGTTTGGTCTAGACAATAATACGCTGGTCATTTTTACGAGCGACAACGGGCCCCATGACGAAGGTGGGGCAGATCACGAGTTTTTTGATAGTAATGGTGAATTGAGAGGTTCGAAAAGGGATCTTTATGAAGGGGGAATAAGGGTTCCATTCATAGCAAATTGGCCGGGAACTATAAAACCGGGCTCCACCTCTGACCATATTTCGGCTTTTTGGGATGTAATGCCTACGCTATGTGACCTGGCCGGTGTAAACCACCCGGAATCGTGTGATGGAATATCTTTTCAGCCAACCTTATTGGGCAACCCTGACCAGCCGAAGCACGACTACCTCTATTGGGAATTTTTTGAACAGGGAGGAAAGCAGGCCATCAGAATGAACAATTGGAAATGTATCAAACTCGACGTAAATACTTCTGATGAACCAGAGGTATTGCTTTTTGATTTGGAAAATGACCCATCCGAACAATTCAATGTAGCCGAAACTTATCCAGACATAGTCGCCAGGGCCACCACTACGATGGATGAAGCTCATACTTACTCTGCTGATTTTCAATTTACTTTTGAAAAGTGAAACATAAAGCGATAAATAACTGCTAATCTGAAATTGACAGTATCGTATAAATACTTTTGGGTGACATAATAAACCAATTCTGATCCGCTTCCATAGTATCTACCCATTCACAATTGACAGATTGGGATGTTTCAAACACCTGGAAACGTTCGGGAAGACCTTCATCTTCCAGTTTCATGATCCTCTCTTCTTCGGAATCATTGATCGAAACTATCGTCGTGGTTTTTTTTGAGGCATGCTGAAAAGCCACCACGCCAAATAAATCGTTGTCCGTACTGCTTTCTATCTGAACAGCACCAGGCCGGATGTATTTGTAAAAATTTTTAGATGTCCAGTATTTTGGCCGGTCTCCCGAAGGTATTCCATTGTGTGTAAATCCATTGCGGGTATTGGTTTCCCAATCAGGCGCTCCCACCGACCACCACATCCATGCGGAAACTTTCCCAAATTTTAACGCGGCCAGGATCCGTTTTCCGGCTGTCAATGCGCCTTCCCATCCGCCGTCGGATTCCGTTTCGGTCATCCACAGTGGTTTTTCTCCTTTTTGTTGGGAAAAGGTATATAACTCCTCCCACTCAGATGCCGTACCAGATTCGATGGTTATCCCATCTCCGGCGTAGCTATGGGTGGCCATGATGTCAATATAAGAGTGCGCTTGCGGGTCTGCGAACACCGGATCCATAATGTTCGTCATTCGATAAAGGAACCTGACGGTCTCCGGGCCAAATAATTTCACATTTTCAATTCCTTCCTCGACAAATTTACCTTTTACAAGTTTCAATAGATCGCGGTAATTTTCACCTGTGTAAGAGCACCCGAAGGTCCATTCTTCATGTTCAAGGTTGGGTTCGTTCTGAATACTCAGGGCGTATGGCGTTACTCCGCTCAATTCCTCAAACTTTATCACATATTTCGCCAGAAAGTCAGCGAACTCGTCAAAATATTCCTCCTGAAGGCTACCTTTCATGTGATTGCCACTGGTCTTCATCCATGCCGGAGGTGTCCAAACCGCCATCACATATTTGAGCTCCTCCCCATTTTCTTCAATTTTGGCTTTGAGCGCTTTGGCGTACTTGGCCTTGGTGCTTAAACTAGAGCCAATCGGGCCCCTGGGGGTTTCATCCCCTAAATGGTAATAGTTGCTGGTGGAAATTTGCTGGTTGTTGTCGTCCCGTGCCCAATTGGGTTCCCTTTCGTGTTCATCAAATTCACCAGGGAATGCTTCGAATGCCGGTGAAACAGCATCCCTGAAAATCGTGGCGCCCCAGTCATTTACCATCAATTCGAGCCACTCTTCATCAAAATAACCATCGCCCAGGTCATATCTCGACGGGTTTGGCACAAAGTAAAAAGGGATTGCCGGTCCTGCCCCTCCAAACCCATCCATTGTCTGATAAGTGATTGAGGCATCTATTGTTATCGTCGTACTTTTACTGGTAACCGACGTCACAGATGTGGAAGTATTGACGTTATCTGAAACGGTCACCTTCACATTAAAATCTCCTCCATCATCAAAAGAGAAGGTCTCCTCGACGCCTCCTTCCTTAACAGTCCCTTCTCCAAAATCCCACCTAAATACCAGATCATCTTTTTCGGGATCCTCTGCTGCTGCTGAGAATTGATAAGTAAACGGATCGACCGAAATTAATTCAGAGGCCAGCGTAACGGTAGGAGGCAGGTTAGCCGGTTCCGGAACAGATTTTTCATCATTACAGGAAAGAAATGCGAAGCACGCTGAAAAAAAATATATGGTTCTCATTTTCGAAGTTTTTTAATGAAACTTTCCATGGAAAAATAATCAATCCTGAATGCAACTCCATGTTAATGAGACAGATATGATAAAATACCGTTACCGGGAACGATTACGGTTTGTGAACGCACTAATAAACTCTAAAAGGCTTTTCTTCAACTTTTTCATCTACTTTTTTGCTGCGATGTTGGAAAGGATGATGGGATTCCCACCATTGGGGACGGCCACAAATTCACCGCTATCAATGTTGATTATTCTTCGGTATTCCATATCGAATTGTATAGGCAAAAAGCCGCCGAATTGAAACATCCCTTCACCGGTTCCTGTAAGGATGGCTCCGGCGTTGGCATCGTATCTGCCAAAAACTGAAACAGGACCAAAAAAATTCCCTACGAATAGAATATCTTTAGTTCCATCCCCATTAACATCAGTGGTGAAAGAATCATTAATGGGACTTAATTGAGCTTCTATTGGAAGTTCATGTTTAGTGAATTTTCCATCTTTGTTTAGGAAAACAGCCGAGTTTAACTCGAACAGATATTTAATTTCGTCAATTTCATTTTCATGTTTCCCAGTCAATTGGTGAATAGAACGAACATTGGAAAAGCTTTTATAGTCCGGAAATCTCTTTTCAAGGTAGGGTAGTTGCGAAATCAATTCGTCCCTCTCAGCGATTGGTATATATTCTCCGGATTTGTAATAAAAGATGACAGGATCTTTTTTTCCATTTTTGTCGAAATCGTCCAGGTATAGTGTGACTGGCGCATCCATTGAAGCTTTCAATTTACTGTTTCGACCAAGGTTTCCGGCAATAATATCCAACGTGCCATTTCCATCTGCATCAGCCAATTCAAGTGAATTCCACATCCCGTTAGATTGGCCAAGCCCGGTCTCATCTGTTTTATCAACAAAACCCAATCCCTTCTGGTTTTTTAATAGGGTAATTGGCATCCAGTCTCCCGCGATGATCAAATCTATAAAACCGTCTCCATCGTAATCGTTCCAAATCGCATCCGTAACCATCCCCATTTTCCATTCTTTGACAACTTCAAAGCTTTTGCCATCTTGATTTTCCAGTAAATAGCTAATGGGCGAGGCACCATAACTAAACGGAACGGATCTGCTTCCGACAAAAAGGTCAATGTCCCCATCGTTGTCATAGTCAGCCCCCGTAACGCAAGAACCATTTGTTTTCGGTAAATCAATTCCCGATTCCTGAAAATTTGCCTTCCCATCGTTCAAATAAAGAACGTCACCTAATAGGTACGAACCCTGATCATGGTCATTTCCCCCTCGCACTACATATAGATCATCGTCGCCATCCTTGTCGTAGTCAAAAGCCAGGGCATCCACGTCTTCCATAGATCGGTGATTTTCAAAAACGGGGATTTCCCTTTTTTCAAATCCTGTAGAAGAATTGAGAAAGATTACACTTGCCTGACCTCTTGCCCCTCCCAAAAAAATATCATTGAGACCGTCACCATTAAAATCCCCTGCAACAACGGCGGGACCTTCCGTAGACAATTTTTCGGGGATCAGCCGATCTTTCTCATAGTCTTTGAAAATGTTCTCCCTATGTTCAAAGTTCAGATATTGGAATTTTTCAAGTCCTTGATCGGGTGCAAAATTCCCATTGTAAATAGCGCTTTTCTTTATATTGTACAGTTTATCACCAGTAATATTGAATTGCCGTTGCAGTGAACCATCCGGCCACTGTATGAGCATGGAATCAACCTTGGTGTTTGATCCTAATCCGAAATGCAACTTAGCAGATGGTGATGACTGAAAACTGCGACTCGTCGTTATTTCCTTGGTCTGGGACTGGCCATTATACCATATTTTAACTTTGGCACCAATTGCATAAGGATTTAACGAGTCGCCGGTTAGCTTTAATTGAAAATAATGATGATCAAAAATTTTATCTGACCTGTTCTCGTAAATGGAAGCCGTTGAATTAAGGTTATTAATGACCAGATCCAGATCGCCGTCATTGTCCAGGTCCGCATATATGGCACCATTGGAACAAGTAGGATCGTCCAACCCCCAATCTTCTGTTACATTTTTGAATTCTAAACCGCCTTCATTTTGGTACAGATAATTGGATATTTTTAGTATTGGCATACTTTCGATCAACCTTTTTTCCAATGTGTCCTGCATTAACTCATCGTGCTGATCGAGAAAAACATTGTTCAAAAGGGAAATGTATTCCAAATCATTGGGTCGCTTGTAAATCCCGTTGGTAATGAAAATATCCGTTAGGCCGTCATTGTCATAATCCTGCAACAAAACAGCCCAACTCCAGTCGGTAGCATAGGTGTCAGTAAGCAACGCCAAATCCGAAAAAAACCGATTTTGATTGTTCAGTTGGAAAACATTTCTGGATAACTGGTGCCCATATCCCAACATTAGTTTCAATTCAGCCAATTGGTTGTTGTCTTCACCACCCGAACTCATAAGAATCTGAGGACCTTCAGGCAGCATGTCAACAGCGAAAATGTCGAAATAACTGTCACCATTTAAGTCTGCGACATCTACTCCCATGGTAGACCTTGAAGTATGGTTAAGGTATCGGGTCCTCAAGTCCTTAAATGTGCCATTTTTCTGATTGATGTACAGGTAATCGTCTTCATGAAAATCATTACCGACGTAAATATCCATCCAACCATCCTGATTGATGTCTGAAGTGACCACACCCAATCCATATCCCTGTGAGTTGCTGTAAATCCCGGCTTTCGCCGTTACATCCTCAAACCAAAGATTTCCTTCACCAACTTTGCTTTCGAACAAACGGTCACCTGCAAGGGAATCAAAACCATTCCCAGCAGCTTTTAACCGAACGTCTTTGTGTATTGAATGGTTGAGAATAAACAGGTCCAGATCACCATCGCGGTCATAATCAAAAAAGGAACTATGTGTGGAATAGCCTGAAAAATCCAATCCAACCTTCTTGGATGATTCAGTAAACGTGTTGTTTCCGTTGTTCAGGTAGAGCAAGTTGTGTCCATCCAGATTTTTGTAATTTGCCACCGTAGAAACATAAATATCCAATAACCCATCCGCATTTATGTCTGCCATGACCACACCATTTGACCAGGTAGATCTATCACTGATTCCCGAGCTTTCGGAAATGTCCTTAAACTTCATATCACCTAGGTTTAAATAAAGTGCATCGGGATTTTGATTGGCTGTAAAGTAAATATCCTCCAGGCCGTCATTATTGATATCGCCAATGGCCACACCCCCACCATCATAAAAGTACAGGTACTCAATGATATTCAGATCGGCTCTATCCTCCACTACATTGGCAAAAGTTACGGAAGTCTTCAGGGGATCGAGTTTAACCATTACCTGCTTATCAGAACACCCTGTGAAAAAAGCCATCCCCAAGAACAGGATCATTAGTTTTGCGGCGAGATGTGCAAGCTTTGAAATAAAAATGTTCATAAAGATGTATCCTTAAGCGAATTACAAATCTCCATTCTTAAATAAAAAATTCTAAATCTATTGACGACAAAAAAGAGAGACCATGTAGCCTCTCTTTTTTCATTGTTCATCTACCTTTATAATTATGTTACCATTCCGGTTTTTGTTCGAGTCCCTGATTTGCGATTGTCGCTTCTAATGGATAAGGTAGTTTATAGTGCCTGGCTGCAGAGAAATTAGCTTTATCCCTGTCGTCGCCATTTGTGTCATCGCTCATCAACAATGCAAATGCCTCTTCTGCGGTGCGTGTCCGCAACAGGTCATACCACCTGTGGCCTTCGGCAAAAAGCTCCCAACGTCTTTCAGCTAGTATATCATCCCTTGTTGCCGAAGACAAATCACCTAAATCAGCACGCCTTCTTACCCTATTAATGTTTTCCAACCCTGCGGAGCTAAGCGTACCATCTGCCATCAGGTCAGCCTCTGCGTGGATTAGTAACATATCAGCAAACCTGATAACAGGGAAATTAAAGTCAGAATTTGCATTTACATTTCTCAGCGGAGCCTCAGTCCACCAAAACTTCTGAACACCTGCGCCATAAGGACGTACGATACGGCCGGCATGGAGCGCTTCCACTTCGTTGTTAAAGGTAGTAATGCTATCCATGATCAGGTCCTGGGCATCCCTGTTTTCAAAATGGATTGAATCACCGGTCAGAAATACAGAAAAATCTTTCCTTCCATCCTCATTGCTCCATCGTATATTAGCACTTTCGTACAAATAACCCCAACCAAAGCCCCAGGAATGGGTTCCTTGTCCGATGTATCGAGGTAGAATAAACAAAGGATAACGACCACCTGTATCGCCATTGGCCCAATTACCACCTTTATTGTAATGCTGAACGGCGAAAATCACCTCTTCATTATCGTTGGTTGTTGCATCAAATAATTCGAGATAATCGCCATGTGTATCCCTGTTCGGGTCATCAACAAGATTGTAAGGACTGTTATTCACAACATCTGCTGCCAAAGATTCTGCCAACCCAAACCAGGAAGTCTCCCCCATTTCATCTGCTCCAAACAAATACACTTTTGAAAGCAGCGCTTTGGCAGCCCAAATATCGGCGCGGCCACGCTGTTCTGGGGTATCGGGGAGGTTCTCAATTCCAAATTCAAGGTCAGCAATGATTTGACCATAGATTTCGCTGGCCGGTACTGAAGGGTTATTCAATAGCGCGTCTGTATCAGACAGATCATCCTCCAATTGAAGGGGCACATTCCCCCAAAGCAAAGTCAGGTGAAAATAATTCAGCGCCCTCAGAAACCTACCTTCTGCAATGATTTGGTTTCTTTCTGTTTCTCCACCGCTTAAAGGAAAACCTCGTTGGGCAGCTGCAATCAGTTGATTTGCCCGGGCCACACCTATGTACAGGAACCGGTAAGTGTTGAAAATACCGATGTCTTCAGTTGTGTATAATAGTCCCCCAATATACCCTACGTTTCCGTCAAACTCATTTCCTGTTCGATAAAGGTTATCGCCAAGCATTTCTATCAGCAATAACCCTTCCCCGGAGTAGAATCCTTCGCCACTGTTTCCAGCCGTTAACCCAGCGTAAGCAGCAGCTAACACGCTCATCAATTCTGTTTCATTTTCGGGATATAAATCCGGGTCTTTGGCGGTTTCATCCTTTTGGTCCAACATATCGGTACATGAAAATGAAATGGTAAGAAGTAGAAATAATGTTATGATAAATTTATATCGTTTCATGTTGCTCTAATTTAAAATGTTATTGATGCGCCAACTGTAAATTGCCTGGTTAATGGAACTGTGCCGGAATCCTGTCCGTATGTCCATGACCTCGCCTGTCGCCTGCTTTGATCACCACTAAATCTTTGACTGCTGCCACCGACTTCAGGATCATATCCGGAGTATTTTGTGAAGGTCACGAGATTTGTTGCCGTAACGTAGATCTGGGCGTTTGCGGAACTAATGGATTTCAAGATCTTTTGTGGAAGGTTATATGCCAACCTCAGGTTTTTGATCCTGACATACGATCCATCTTCGATGTTCATCTGGTTATTAGGCCTGAAGTTTTCGTTTGCCGCGTCGTTTTCAAATATTCGCGGATACTCTGCTCCTGTATTTTCCGGAGACCAACGGTCTTTTGTTACCAAAGTGGATGGCGCATAAAAACCATTACTAGAGAACATCCTGCCGTAAGAATTTCCATAAATGTCAACTCCATGTACCCCTTGCAACAAGATGGAAAGGCTTATGCCCTTGTAGGAAAATGTGTTGGTCATACCCCATGAAAAATCAGGAAACGGGCTTCCGATTACCGTCCAATCGTCAGCATCAACTATCCCATCGCCGTTCGTATCGCGGAATTTAACATCACCTGGCGCGGTGTTTGTCAGGCCGGTAGCATGATCCCTGGCGGATGTATTATAGTCATTGATCCCATCGCCATCGGAATCCACTCCTGTAGTGGCCTGATTTTGATAGGCATGGTTGTATACTTCATCCCAGTCCTGGAATATCCCCTCAACTTCGTAACCAAAAAACTCACCTATTTCCCCACCCGGGGCAACCTGGTTCACAACGCCATTTGTTCCACCTATACGTTCCAGGTTGGCAACATTTACTACTTCATTTTTTATGAATGAAACATTCAAATCGGTGTTCCATCGAATAGGGGAAACGATGTTAACCGACCGTATGGTCAGCTCTAAACCTGAATTTTTAACCTCCCCTGCATTCACAGAGACATTGCTTTCAAACCCGCCTTCAAGAGGTGACTGGATCTGGAAAAACATATCTTCTGTGGTTTTGGTAAAATAGTCAATAACGAATTCCAACCTGTTTTTATACAATCCAAGATCCAACCCAACATTCATCATTTTCATTCGCTCCCAACGAATAAATGGATTGGCAGGCCGTAAGAGGGCTCCACCTTGAGTATGTGTTTCATCGAAGGAGTAGTTAAACTGGCCTTGCTGCCCGATCAATGACTGATACTGGTATCTTGGTGTATTGTCGCTACCGGATATACCATAGCCCGCTCTTAATTTCATCGAGGAGATGACTTCAATACCCTGCATGAATGCCTCCTCCTTTATCCTCCATCCCGCAGAAAATGCCGGAAAAGTACCCCATCGTTCCTCACTTCCGAACTTAGAGGAGCCATCCCGTCTGACAGTGGCTGTCAATAGATACCGGTCCTTATATTCATACATGATTCGACCAAAGTACGACACCCAGGCCTCTTCCCACAAGCCATCACCCACCACAGGGTCAGTTACTTGAAATACCCCAGGAGCGATCTCGTTCTGGGTCTTTTCATTGGTGCCAAAATGCCAGATATCCGGATCGGGATTGACAAAATCACCATCCCTCGAAAGCGAACTGGTGTACCGGGTGTTTTGTGCCTGATATCCTGCCATAGCCGTCAAAGAGTGGCTGCCAAACTTTTTATTATAAGTAAGCGTGTTCTCGATAAACCATGTAAATGTCTGGTTATTACTAAACTCCAATGCTGTTTGGGATGCCGGGCGGCTAGCAGCACCTAAACTGTCATTCCCCGGCTCATTCAGTTCTATCTGGTTGTAGGTAATATCTGCAGAAACCATCGAACGCAAATTCAAACCATCAATCATTTCCCAATCACCATAGAAAGACCCGACCAAGCGGGTTTGTTCCTGAAAATCCTTGAATTCGTGCATTCTCCACAAAGCATTTTGGTTGATATAATCCATCGCCCCTTCGAAATCAGGGTCATAATCTGCCGGGTTGTTAGGATTTGCCCAATCCCCGTCATCTCCGTATACAGGATGATAGGGATTGATATATACGAGCCTTGATATGAGGTTTCTATTATTTTCAGGGTCGGAGGGATCTGACATACCCACCCTGTTGCTCTCTGACCTGGCTACGTAGAAGGTGTTTCCAAATTTCAATCGTCCAAATTTATGATCGGAATTTAGCCTCATAGAATATCTTTTAAGATCCGAATTAAGCATGATCCCTGTTTGATCCATATAACCAAGGGAGGCAAAATATTGTGAGTTTTGATTGCCACCACTAATCGAGATGCCATAGTCCTGCATGACACCGTTTCTCAAAGCCTCGTCGAGCCAATTATATTCCTGGGGACGTTCTCCTTCCACCACTCTTTGAACAAAGGGCTGACCTGTATAAGTCGAATCCCTCATGTATGTTTGAAGGTCATCATAATATTCCGCCCAGTCGGGACCCGACAAACGGTTGAATTTACTGTCATCCACCACAAACGTGGAATAGCTCGCAGAAAATGTGACCCGCATTTGATCGGTTGCACCTCTTTTGGTCGTAATAATCACCACTCCGTTTGCTGCGCGCGCGCCAAATATCGCTGATGCTGATGCGTCTTTTAGAATATCAATGCTTTCTATATCATTTGGGTTAATCATAGAAAGGGGGCTGATTTGGGCGTAGTCTGTAGAGATATTGCCCATGATAACCCCATCAACCACGTAAAGCGGCTGGGCATTATTCACGGTTCCAATTCCTCTGATATTTATGTTGGCCCCCGCACCGGGAACACCCGAGCTCTGAGTAACCTGTACCCCGGCAGCACGACCTGTAAGGGCCTGTTCAAAAGATGGCGCCGGGATTTCATTAAGAGTCTCGCCTTTTACAGACGATATGGAACCGGTAACATCTTTCTTTTCCTGCGTCCCGAAACCAATGACAACGATCTCATCAAGCTGGGTAATATCCGCCATAAGCGATACGTTGATAACGGACTGATTGCCTACTTCAATTTCTTCTGAAATAAACCCAATGTAGCTAAAAGCAAGAACGTCATTGGACGATGATTCAATAGAGTAATTTCCATCCCCGTCAGTTATAGTTCCCTCTGTTGTTCCTTTAATAAGAACAGATACACCCGGTAACGGTGAATTATCACTATGATCAGTCACTTTACCGGTAATAGTTTGACTTTGGCCCCGAGCTAACAGGGCAAATGTGACCATGATGGCCATTAGTATACTTCTTTTCATAATCGAAGGTGTTTAAGATTTTAGATTAAATTACGTCTTCCCTGACTCAATTCAAGAATTAACAGCCATTAAAACAAACAAGAAAAAAAAATAGCGTTGCCGGGAACGTTTGCAATAAAATGATACTTAAAAATGATTTAGTTTAATTTGGATGATGGCAATAAAAAAAGCCATTTAAAGAATGAATATCAAACGAATTAATCATTTTCATTTATGAATTTAAGTTTAAAGGCAATAGCTATCAGCCTTGTTATTAGTGGTGGATGTAAAACTTCCAACGTAATTTTTTCCGATGATTTTGATACCCAAGAATCCTATTATAATGAACTGACCCGGAATGCCACTCAAAAGGAATATGGTGAAAATGCACTTTATGAAGGACACCTGTTAAAAAACTGGATCTACAGCTGGGATTATTCCTTCGATGGGGATTGGACTCAGGCTTTCTATGTAGTTCCCAAAGGAAAAGATTACATGGAGCAGGCAGGAAGAAGCGCGGCACCAGGGAATTACAGATTAATCACTAAAACTAAAATCCCCGAGAATGTTCATCATTACGAGATTACCTTCCGGCAATTCAAGAACGATAATGATCCCATATTTTATCACCTGGGTACCAATGAAAAAGGGGATGGGGGTGTAAAATTTGGCTATATGAACCAGGTACCTGAAACCGACAGCACAGTCAATCGGGTGTACATGCTAGGCGATCTGGGGGAACAGATCATTGAAGATAAATCATACTTCAGAAAATGGGCAAATCATAAGTTGTCTGTTAATTCAGAAAGCAAAGAAATAAAATGGTTTGTGAATGGAGAGCTAATATTTTCGGGGCAATCGGATAAGTTGCCTCATGGAGGTCATTTCACCCTTTCTCAAAAATACGAACGGGGCACCAGGTATGATGATATTGAAATTACCGCTTTAAAATAAACCTAAAAGAAAAACTCAAACTATGTATAAAGCTTTATCACTCCTTCTGTTGACAACTATTTTCAATACATGTCATTCTCACTTAGATGCACAGGATAACGACTTCGATGATATACGAATGGAAGTTGACTTTTCCGATAAACTCAGGGAATGGGACGGCTTCGGATTTAACTATGTAGAGACCGCTCAAACCATCGATTATGAAAAAGATCCCCAGGACTATGGTGGCTTCAGCCTGCTGGGTGAAAAAGAAAAACAGGAGATCATCGAAATGGTTTTTGGGGAAGATGGGCTAAAGGTCGGGATTGTCAAGATGTTCCTTGATCCGTGGCATCAGGAAAAACCTGGCGGAGAATATGACCATGAAACCAGTACTTCTAATATGCGGGAATTTGTCAGCCGTGGTGTGGAAATGACCCGGTCAAGGGGGGAAGACCTTCAGATCTTCACCACACTTTATGGGCCTCCGCCATTTATTACCAAACAAAAATTTCTTCGTGGAAGGGATTTCGATCCGGATATGAAAGATGAGTTGCTCAACTACTATGTCGACTGGGTAAAATATCTGAAAGAACATGATTATCCCATCAAATATGTTTCCCTGCACAACGAGGGGGAAGATTGGTCACGCTGGCCCACTGACGGAAAATCGGGAAACATAGGCGAAGGGCACGACTATAACATGTACTGGCCAAGAGAATTGATAAATGAAATAATTATCTCCTTACGGAAAAATTTGGATGATTCCGGATACGCGGATGTAGGTGTGACGAATGGTGAAACGACCAATTGGTACCGTTTTTATAATTGGGGAAATGCCTATGCATTGTATCAAAACGACAGCGCTCTAAATAATCTCTCAATTGTAACCTCCCATGGATTTTACCATGGATTTATCGGTACCAGGTGGTATGCTGACCATCAAAGCACAGGTATTGATCTGCTTCGAACGAAAAGGCCAGACCTAAAATCATGGGTAACTTCCACGGGATGGGGTAAAATGGATACCTATTTCATAAGCGAAATGCAGGGATCGATCTATACCGCCAAAGTTAACGCGATCATCCCCTGGGCAGGAATTCAACGACCAGTTAAATGGGTGGGTGGCGACCCAAATGCAGGGGCGGCATTCCATGTTTCGGAAGATGGCTCCTACAAAGTTCTTCCCGGCTATTACTTGTACAAACAAATCACGCGTGCCGGTCAGCCAGGTATGGCGGTTGTGCGGACAATAGCGATGTCGACCGAAACACCCATTGTTGCCTTTGGTAGTGATGATACTGATCATCAGGATGCATTTGTGGTGATCAATAATTCGGATAGATGGGAGAAAAACATCAATGTAAATATCACGGGAGCCAGCGCCAGCAAATTCAAAGCTTATCGGACAACCCAGGAAGAAAACGGGGATAAATACAAGGAAATAGGTGTTTTTGAATTGAAAAACGGCGCAATCCGAACCCGTTTGCCAGTCAGTTCTGTTACAACTTTTTTTGCTGTGGAAGAAAAATAACATCAACACCCAACTATGAACATGCGAGACAATATTAGGTTAATGTCGATGATATTTCTATCAGCAATACTAATATCCACAGGTAATTCATGTGGTCAAAAGGTGAATGATTATGTGCCAAAATACCACGGCGATTGGGAAACCGTAAGGTTGCGAATTCTCCAAACCTGGAGTCAATCAAAAGTAGATTCTACAACCTTGAAAATGCCCGGAAGCCTGGAATTACCCATGCCTTATTTTAGCATTCACAAGGGGCGCAATGTGCTGTTTGGTTGGGATACTTACTTCACTAATCTTGGACTATTACAAGTTGACAGTTTTGCCGTTTATGCTAAAAATGCTGTAGAAAACCAATTTGCTGAAATCGACCAACTTGGATATGTACCAAATGCAAGTGAGCCCTGGGCACAAAACCGGGCACAGACTCCATTTCTTTCTATGATGGTTCGCGATGTTTACGAAAACCTGCAGTTAGATAAAAAATGGTTGTTTAGCGCCTATGAATATCTGCGAAAAGATTATGAGTTCTGGACAGATACATCTGCCGAATCCATTGAAAATCACAATACCGACATAGAAGGTCTCCAGCGGTTTTCCCATCACGCAACTGAAGAAGAATTGTTGAACTTCTACGAGCAAATTGCTCCGCGATTTGGTTTTCAGGATTCACTGCAAACGAATAAAAAATTATTACTTGCTTCATCCTGGATGGCAGAGGCAGAATCGGGGATGGATTTTAACCCAAGGTTTGACAATCGCTGTAATAAGTTTATTCCAGTTGACCTGAACGCCAATCTGTTTCTTTATGAAAAAAACTTTCAATGGATGGTAATCGAGTTGGGACTTGAGAACGAACCCGATTGGGAAAAACTCGCTTCCAAAAGAAAAAAGTTGCTGACAAAGTACTGCTGGAATGAAGAAAAAGGTTTGTTTTATGATTATGACTTTGTGAATGACCAGCAGTCCTCTGTTGCCAGCATAGCCAATTTTTATGTGCTTTGGGCAGGAATGGCATCAGAAAAACAAGCTGAAAAAATTGTTGGAAATTTACCATTGTTTGAATACGAATCCGGACCAACAATTTGTGAAAAGACGACACAACATCATGTTTATCAGTGGGACTATCCGGCCGGATGGCCACCAATCTATTACCTGGTTGCGCAAGGCTTGCATAAATACGGCTATGATAAAGAAGCCCAAAGAATAGCAGCAAAATACCTGGATGTTGTGACGAAAAACTTTCAAGAACCTATACCTATTTCATATCAGGCTACCAAACGTGGAACCACCACTGAAGAAACGAGGGAGCCAGGATTTGTCTACGAAAAATACAATGTAGTAAAAGGTACGATCAATGATGCCGAATACCCAAGTCGTGCTTTCCAGGGATGGTCGTACGGCGTATTTATTTGGGCCTTTGAATTTTATCAAGATTCACTTGTGAACGCAAAACTATAGCAAACAATGAAAATCATTCTAATGTTAACTTTAATCTCCCTTTGCTTTGACTCTCTCAGCAAAGTACCTTCTGTTCAACTCTGTTTATTATCAACAGATGAAGGGTATTCAAATAAGATCCACAATGATGCTTTCGAAATTACCGATACCGTAAATGCAACGGAAGAGTTGATTGCCTTGGTGAATCATTTAGCAAAAGCGGAAAAAAATCCACTTTTAAAACGACATTATAAGACATTGGCAGTATTTGCCAATGATACCACTCATGGCTTTTTGGTTTCAGAAAGTGACCAGGAACAGGCTGCTAAAGTTCTTGAATTCATGAAAAATGATGGTTCAACATGGGAAACCTATCTGAATGGTCCAAGACCTCTAATGATGTCATTCAAATCCCATACTGATGGCAAATACAGCTATTACTGGTTGATCTTACCAAAAGGCTTTGACGGAAACGAAAAGGAATTTCCATTATATATGGAATTACATGGAAGTGGAGGAGGGAGCAATGACAATCCACGAAAAATGCTGTACATGCCACTCCAACCGGAAGTTGCAGGAGTCACCAGTCAGGGTTATCGAAAGGAAGGTTTTTATGTTTATCCATGGGGAAGAGGGGATAAATGGTACCGGGATACGGCAGAAGCAGATGTCTTTGAGGTGTTGAATGATTTTGATAAAATGTTCAAAACTGATTCAAACAAACAATATCTATATGGCTTCTCCATGGGCGGTGCAGGTACATTTCGTATCGCACAAAAGTCCATGGAGCGATGGGCGGCGTTAGGGGTTTATTCCGGAGCTATGAACGACCCAACATTGGAGGATGCCTTGAAATTTAAAACCACACCTGTTTGGATGGCCTGGGGCGAAGAAGAGCGAATTGCCGAAGTCAATCGGCTGGTCCGGGATCTATTTATAGAGGCAGGAGTGGATCTAACCTGGCAGGAAATAGAAGGAGTCGGACATAAATACCTGGGGGAGTACCAGGAAGAACTCATGGATTGGTTAAAATCAAAGAAAAGAGAAGAATAATGGTTGGACAAATAAAATTACTTCTTACAGGAATAATAGGATATGTGCTCATTTCTTGTCAATCAGATGATAAAAGACCCAACATACTATTTATCATGTCGGATGACCACGCTGTGAATGCAATTGGCTGTTATGGCAAGAGATTGTCGAATGTTGCCCATACACCCAATATTGACCAACTTTCTTCCCAAGGAATGCTCTTTAAAAATTGCTTTGCTACAAATAGTATTTGCTCGCCTAGTAGAGCGACTATTTTGACCGGCAAATACAGTCATAAAAATGGAGTTTATTGCCTGAACCAGAATTTCCCTGATCAACCCACATCGGCCAGCATCCTGCAGAGCGCTGGCTATCAAACAGCAATATTTGGAAAATGGCATTTAAAATCGACACCAACCGGGTTTGATGAATACAAAGTACTGCGAGAACAAGGAAGGTATCAAAATCCTGAATTTGTTGAGAAAAACAAATCTGAAATGACAGAATATGAAGGATGGTCTGAGGACATCATTTCTGATATGACGATTGATTTTCTTAAAAACCGGGAAAAAGATAAACCCTTTTTTGTCATGGCGCAATACAAGGGAGCTCATGATCCATGGGCTTCCCGCCCACCATTTGATACACTTTATCAAAATATGGAAATTCCCGAGCCAGACAACTTATGTGACCAGTACATCCATCGAACGGAAGCGTCCAAAAGAACGACACTTAAGTTGGATATGCTTGATTGGAAAACTTTTCATCACGAAAAGCTTGATACGGAAGACACTTGCCTTCAACGAAAACATGTCTATCAACAATACATCAAAGCCTACTTGCGAAGCGCCGCTGTTATGGATGCCAATGTGGGTAAATTGTTGAAGCTCCTTAAACAAGAAGGACTGGATAAGAACACCATTGTCATTTATACGAGTGACCAGGGCCACTTTTTGGGAGAACATGGTTTTTTCAGCAAGCGATTTATGTATGATGAATCCATGCAAATGCCATTGATAATCCGGTATCCGGGTTACATTAATCCGGGAAGCGAAAATGAAGAATTAATTGCAAATGTTGATGTTGCACCAACAATTGTAGATCTGGCTGGAGTGAACATTCCAGAGGATATGCAGGGTCAGTCCATCAAAGGATTTTTATTAGGAAATCCACCGGAAAATTGGCGTGAGGCAATATACTATCGCTATTGGCAACACTTGTTGCATCGGGATGTTGCAGCACATTATGGGATCAGAACGAAGGATTACAAGCTAATCTACTACTACGGACTCTCTCTCGGACAAACAGAATATTCTCCCACTCCACCGGAATGGGAGCTTTTTGATCTAAAAAAAGATCCTAATGAGATGGTGAATGTGTATAAGGATCAAACATATAAACAAACTGTTTCGGATTTAAAGCAAATTTTAGATAGCTTAAAAATCCATTATGATGATGAAGATTCTCAATATCCTCAGTTAAAAGCACTTATAGACATTTAAAAGATTGATACCTAAACGATATCGTTTAATAATTGATCAATATGAATTTGGATCACAAATGAAAATTATACAATCATCGTGTCTGAAATTCTTATTATTGTTTTAGACGAAATTTGATAACACGAGAAGAGAGTTATGATTTGATTCTATTCTCTTCAATAGATAATGAAAAATCAGCATTAACTATTTATTTTCCAGGCAATTATTAAGATATTGAAATTTTCATTTTTAAGTTATAATGAGGATGGTGAAGTATCGATTTCAAAGTATTTTTACTGATTCATTGATAATAATCAAATTTTTTATCCTACTCACCTTTTATCTACTCATTTCAAAAAACAGCCAATCCCAAACCGCTAAATTTTATTCTGTTGACAAGGAACTCTCCAGTAGCATGGTCCATGATGTCCTACAGGATCATTATGGCCAGATCTGGATAGCAACAGCAGACGGATTGAATAAATATGATGCAGCTAAATTTACGCTTTACAAAAAAAACAACAACGTATCTGGTAGCATATTAAGTAATTTTGTTCATGTAATGTGTGAGGATAGCCAAGGCAATTTATTTGTTGGCTTTGCTGGTGGCATTCAGCAATACGATTTCGCGGCTGATAAATTTATCACTATTCCTCTGATTTCTGAAAGCGGAGATACTTTGTCAGCATTCGTCACTTCTATTATAGAGCGTCGTAATGGGAAATTAATTATCGGTACATCAGGTTTTGGGTTATTCAAATTAATTAGGGCACGGGAAGGTGGCTCATTTTTAGCGATTCAGGAGCCATCCCTTATACCAAGTCTGTTTATCGAGAACCTTTATGAAGACAGTTTTCAAAATTTATGGATTGACACACAAAACAAAGGAGTTTATTGTCTTGCAGATAATAATGAATGGAAAAACTTTTTCTTTGATGAAACCGGATCTCAAATGGAGATAAGAAGTTTCGCTGAAGATCAAAATGGAAATTTCTATGCCGGATGCAATCGAAACGGAATGTTTATTTACGATAGGGATCAGAAAAAATTTAATCTGTTACCGGCAAAAGGATATAACAATAAACTCCCAATAAATACTCTTTACCTGAACCAGGAAGGGGAAATACTTGTAGGTACAGAAGGGGAAGGGTTGATGTTGTTCAATCCAATAAACAGGGAATTCTCCAGTGGTAATTTCAATATTTCAACATTTGATTTTTCAAAATCAAAAATCACCTCTATAATAGAAGATCGCGTTGGAAATATCTGGCTTGGCATTTATCAAAAAGGTGTTGTCATGTTACCTGCCAGCAGCAACAATTTCCAGTATATTGGTTATAAATCCATCAAAAACAATATTATTGGTTCCAGTAATATTACAACCCTGTCTAAGGATCGCAATAGCTCTTTGTGGGTAGGAACTGACGGTGATGGAATTTATAAGCTCGACACGTTGAGCAACCTAAAAACCCATTACAAAAATACAGGCAATGCTTCAGCTATGCCATCAACCATCATGGCGGCTTTTGAAGATTCGGAAAACAATTTTTGGTTGGGTTCCTATGACAAAGGTCTGGTTAGGTTGAATAGGAAAACCGGCCACTGCGACCTTATGAATCACATTTTAGAAGAAACGCCTGATTGGTTCAAACCTGTTTTTAGCATCGTTGAAGATGGCAACAAAAACCTCTGGATTGGCACACTCGGTTCAGGATTGTATTGCTATAATTTAAAAACTGAGCAAACCAAACACTTCAGTGGTGAAAAGTCTGAGAGTTTTCACAGTAAATCGGATGAAATAATAAACCGCTTTATCAATTCACTATTGATCTCAAGTGACGACAGGTTATACATTGGTACCGTTATAGGCTTGGGTTGTCTGGATCTAAAAGCCAATAGCTTTACTTCTGCCTTTGGTGTCAACCGTTTATTGCCTGATTATGCTATCAATACAATATTTGAAGATCAAACAGGTTTAATATGGATTGGCACTTCCCAGGGACTATTTAATCTTGACCCTATCTCCGAACAGATTAATTCATTTTCAATACAAGATGGTTTACCAAGTAATGTCATCAGTTCTATTGCCGAGGATACAGTTGGAAACATTTGGATAAGTACCAATTATGGCATTTCTAAAATGGATCCCAAAACGGCAACCTTCATTAACTATTTTAGCTACGATGGGCTTCAAGGTAACGAATTCACTCTTAGATCCGGATTTTCAGATAAAGGTCGCAGGTTTTACTTTGGAGGCATTCATGGCATTACGCATTTTAATCCATTGGAAATAAAAGATGAAGGCAGAAAATTGGATGTGTTTTTTACTGGATTTTATATTCATGATAGGGCTGTAAATGTTGGCATGAAATCAGGGCCTTTTGACATCATTGATTCTCCATTGATTGAAGCAGACCAAATCAATTTATCTCATCGTGATAATTCCTTTACCATTGAGTTTTCATCTATGGATTATTCAAACCCTGAACGAATCAGCTACATGTATAAAGTTGGAAATGATAAGGATTGGATCAGCTTAAGACAAGGAACAAACACCGTGACATTTAATGACCTTTCACCAGGTCAATATTCATTCACCGTCAGGGCCAAAGATTATAATACTATATCGAATGAAAAGGAAATAAACATATTTATCCATCAACCATGGTATTTTACCAACACGGCCAAAATAGCATACATACTTTTATTTGTGTTAATCATTGTCTTGGTTTCCCGCGAAGTACGCCAAAGAAAACGTACCCGTCAAAAAATACATGAACATATACAAGCGAAAAAGATCAATGATGCAAAATTGCAGTTCTTCATCAACGTTGCCCATGAAATCCGGACCCCTTTATCATTGATTATTAGCCCACTTAAAAAACTCATTCAAAAAGATAGGGATCACGAACGTCACAAGTCATATACCATTATGAACCGTAACTCGGTTCGGATTCTTCATTTGGTCAACCAGTTAATGGATATTCAAAAAATTGATAAAGGCCAGCTCGCATTGAAATTTGAACAAACAGAAATTGTAGGCTACGTAAAAGAGCTGTGTGATATTTTTGAGGAACAGCTTAAATTGAAAAATGTGAATATCAACTTTCAGTTTAAAACAGAAGAAATTACAGCCTGGATTGATCCTGGCAACTTTGATAAAGTTATCATTAATGTCTTGTCAAATGCCATAAAATTTACCCCGGTAGATGGAAAGATAGATATAAGCATAAGTGAAGTTGAGATCAATTTACCAGATATTGGACTCAATTCATTTGCACAAATTGTTATTTCAGATAGTGGAATTGGTATACCCCAAAATGAATTGGAAAAGGTTTTCGATTGTTTTTATCAAGTAAACGATGGTAAACATAATAGCTTCGACGGAACTGGAATTGGTCTTCACCTTTCCCGCTCTATTGTGGAGCTTCATCATGGTACCATCACAGCGAAAAATAATATTGACAAGGAAGGTTGCCGGTTTACCATTCGGATTCCTTTAGGCAACAGGCATCTGAATGAAAATGAAATGCTCATTGATCATGATAAACACCATGCGCATGAAACTGAACTTACCTATCCTGATCTGATCGAAATCGAAGATGAAATAAAAGTTAAATCCGGTTCAAAAAGAAAGATTTTAGTTGTTGACGATGATAAAGAGATCGCTGAATATATTCGCCAGGAACTATCAATCGAATACCAGGTTGTCCAGTTTCTAAATGGGAAGGAAGCATTATCTTTTGTACTGAAAACCCCACCAGACCTGGTCATCAGTGATGTGGTTATGCCAGAAATGGATGGAATTACCCTTTGCCGGAAAATCAAACAAAATGTGAACATCAACCATGTGCCGGTCATTCTTCTGACAGCAAAATCGAAGGAAGAAGATAATCTGAAAGGGTTAGGTATTGGCGCAGAAGCATATATCGTAAAACCTTTTAGCATAAATATATTGCGAAAAACGGTACAGAATATCCTCAAAAACAGGCAAATGTTAAGAAATAGCTTTAGTGGTAGTCAAAGGCAGGATGATAAAATCAAAAAGATAGCTCTCAAATCACCTGATGAAAAATTACTGTTGAGAATAATTGATGTGGTAAATGCAAACATTAGTAATCCCGAGCTTAATGTAGAAATGCTTGCTCATGAAATTGGTATCAGCCGTGTACACCTTCACCGGAAATTGAAGGAGCTAACCAATCAATCTACAAGAGACTTTGTGCGAAATATTCGCCTCCATCAGGCCGCCAATTTGCTATCTGACAAACACATGAATATATCAGAAGTAGCATTTGCTGTAGGTTTTACAAACATTGCTCATTTTTCTAATGCCTTTAAAGAATTTTATGGTCAACCTCCATCTTCATATATGGAAACCCATCAAAACCAATTCAATGAATAACGACTTGCTTATAATATGTCCGTTCACATTTTATTATTGGTAGTGAATAATCAAATAGACATATTTAACCTGAGTTCGATTAAAAACATTAATAAAAACACCATTTATTTCCGCCAGTATTCTAAGACTTAAGCAATAAAAATATTACAATTTTTATGCTGCGAACCCATATGTATCCACATAAGGAGTACCTCTTTGTACCACTGCAAAGATCCTTGACAATAATTTGTTTCTGA